>JAEEGF010189512.1_pt1 | contig 29721 bp, 21 predicted proteins | sample 9134171 | NCBI WGS metagenome assembly JAEEGF01 (sample SAMN16246542, study PRJNA631951) | gut metagenome | biome: gut microbiome; feature: rumen; material: AP-attached | host: Bos | place: Iran: Karaj | collected 2018-10 | reverse complement strand
CAGCACGCTTTCATTGTAGCAACACACATAGATAAAGCTCATATCCATAACCATATCATTTATAATTCCACCAATCTTGACTGTGACAGGAAATTCAGGGATTTCCATTTATCAGGAATAGCTCTCCATAAAGTCAGTGATCTTGTCTGTCTTGAAAATGGTTTGTCTGTCATAACTCCGAGAAAACCGTCGGAACGGAGCAGACGTACAGTTTATCCTGAGCGAAAAAGCTTCCGTGACGAGATGCGTGAGTGCATTGACATCTGTATGGTGCAAAAGCCGAAAGATATGGATGAACTTATAAAACTGCTTCGTGAAATGGGCTATGAAGTCAAGCGAGGGAAATATGTATCCCTTAAAGGAAGAGGTCAAAAGAAATTCCTTCGCATGAGATCTCTTGGTGCAGGCTATAGAGAACAGGATTTGGAAAAGATTTTTGCAGGTGAAAGTACAATTACACCTGATCCGAAACAGCAACAGAAAGAAAATTTTGCAGATAAGCCTGAATCCAAAGTGGATATGCTTCTTGATATTCAGGCTATAATTGCCAAGGGAAAAGGTCCCGGCTATGAGCGATGGGCTAAGGTTCATAATATAAAACAGATGGCGCAGACATTATTGTTTTTGGAAGAACAGGACCTTCGAGATTACGATGAACTTGCAGAAAAAGCTAAAGCAGCCTCCGACAGATTTGGAGAAATTACAGAGAAACAGAAATCTTTGGAGGCACGACTTGTAGAAATTGCTGCTCTGAAAAAGCACATCATAAACTATTCCAAGACTAAGGATGTTTATGCTGAGTATCGTAAGAGCGGCTATAGTAAAAAGTTCTTTGAAGAACATCGTGAGGCTATCACACTTTGCAAGGCTGCAAAGGAAGCCTTTTCCAACATCGAGGGAAAACTTCCCAAGATAAAAGACCTTAACCAGGAATACAACGAGGTTCTTCAGGAAAAGAAAAAGACCTATGCTGAGTATAGACAGGCAAAGCAGGATATGAAAGATATCCAGATGGCCAAGTACAACATAGATCAGTTTCTCAAAATTGAGGAACAGGATAGGAATGCTGAAAAGCAGAAAACAACTGAACAGACATTATAAGAATGTGGGAGATTTCACTGTGATGATGTAGTGGAGTCTCCCTCTTTTTTGAGTTATACGCAAATGCTATTAGCGTCAACTTTGTTGGCGCGTGGCTCCGAGTGAAACGAGGTTCTGGGGGATTGGGGGCTATTACACCAACAAGCAAGCCGCCTCCGCGATATCGCGAGGCCCTGCTTGCGAAAATGGAACGAAATGAAAACGAAATTATAATGAAAATGAAAAATGAAAAAACATAGACGGCTATTTTGATAGGAAATCTTGAATTATTCAAGATATTCTTGAGAGAAAAAGGTCAATGTGCTATGATAATCAGGTATATACGTTTCATTAAAAGCCCATTATGAGAGGTTGAAAATACGACTATGGCAATGAATTATGATAAATTATGGAAACTGCTTATTGATAAGAAGATGAACAGGACGGATCTGCATGAGCAAGCACATGTGTCTACAAATGCCATAGCTACCATGGGCAAAGGCGGCGATGTATCGACAAAAATTCTTGATAAGATTTGCAAAACGCTTGATTGTCAGATTTACGAAATTGTTGATTATGTACCAGATAAAGACGATGTACAGGATAACTAACTACGAGGAGCATTTTTGTGTGGTGTAAAAACTGTAATATAGAAACAAATGAAGAAAACTGTCCTATCTGCGGTGAGAAGACAGTTGAAGATTATCCGACAGAAGTATACTGGTGCGATAATTGCAGAGTTCCGGTAATGCAGGAAGTGAATCAAGCGGACAAAGGAATCTGCCCAAGATGTGGCAAGCCAATGAAATATCTTGCTGCAGATATTAGACCAGTCTTCCCTGAAGAAAGGCTGCTGATTGAGATTCTGCTAAAGAAAGAACCTCATCAGTGGATAAATGAATCTGTATGGGCAGCCAACAACAGATACTATATAAATGGCAAGTCTGTTGCTTTGCCTAACAAGTTGTTTCAGGAAGCAAATGCTGACGAATATATAGAGCAGCTTGAAAGAAATAAGGAAAATAATTCCTATGAAGCTTTTGATCGATACATAGATGCTTTTGTCGAGGCGAATAGGACAAGGTTGAACTATCTGATTGACGAATCACATACATTTGTCAAGAAAACGGCGGCTAAGTTTCCAGAGGAGAATATAGTCCTATCGTTCTCGGGAGGAAAAGACTCCACTGTAACTGCAGATGTGGCAATAAAAGCATTGAGTGATCCATCACTGGTGCACATTTTTGGAAATACTACGCTTGAGTTTCCACTCACAATTGAGTATGCCAAACGCTATAGAAATAATCATCCGCAGTCTATTTTTAAGATTGCTGAAAACCATGAGCAGGTATTCAGAGATGTATGTGAGGATATAGGACCACCAGCCAGAATGATGAGATGGTGCTGCTCTATGTTTAAGACAGGACCGATTACCAGAGTAATTAATTCCTTATATAGGGATCAGCGCATTCTGACCTTCTATGGAATCAGGAAATCGGAGTCTGTAAGTAGAAGTAAGTATAACAGGGTTGAGGATGATGCTGAGTCAGTAAAAATTCAGCAGCAGACAGTAGCGTCTCCAATATTCTTCTGGAAGGATATGGATATTTGGCTATATATCTTGGCTGAAAAGATTGATTTCAATGATGCTTACCGTTTGGGTTATGACAGAGTTGGATGCTGGTGCTGTCCTAACAATAACCAGAGGGCACAGTTTCTTTCAAGAATTTATATGCCAGAGCAATCAAAGGCTTGGAGGGATTTCCTTATAGACTTTGCACGGAAGATAGGAAAACCTGATGCAGAAGAGTACGTGGATTCTGGCGCATGGAAGGCAAGACAAGGTGGTAATGGCCTTGCTGCAGCGGGGGATGTGAAAATTCGCTTTACCAACTGCACAACTGAAGATCATGCAAAGATTTATCGCTTGGTACGTCCGATGGATGATGAGTTTTTAAATATGCTCACGCCATTTGGAAGGGTGGCTCCTGAGCTAGGTCAGAAGCTATTGCATGAGGTGCTGGTACTCGATATAAGGACGAATGTTCCAATTCTGTCAGTACAGCCTTTTGAACAGGGCGGATATGAGTTTGCTGTTAAAGTCAGAACTATGAACGTAAAGGATCATGACGATTTACAGCACATGGTTGGATACCAGGTTAGGAAATTTAATGCATGTAGAAAATGCTTGAAATGTGAATCCCTTTGCAAAGCAGGGGCGATTTCGATTTCAGCAGACAGATATTATATAGATCCGGAAAAATGCGTCCATTGCAAAATGTGCATGACTGCAAAATATCTTAGAGGCGGCTGCATGATGGACAAATATTTGCGGACAAAGGATTAGGAGGAACAGAGGGATGGCTACGAAGTTTCGAGCCCATGAAACATTCTTTATAAGAAAGGGATGGCTCAGTAAAGGTATGCGCTATGTATCGCAAAAGCCAGATGTCTTTACTGACAAAGATGATAATCCGATGGATGTTCTTGGAATCGGTGCCAATATGGTCAAATCCCTTAGATATTGGCTTCAGGCAGTAGACCTGACGAAAGAACCCAAGACTGGTAAGAGGGATCAGAAATTGACTCCTTTCGGAGAAATTGTATATGCGAAGGATCCATATACAGAAGAGTTAGGGACACTTTATCTTCTCCACTATAAGCTTGTTACTGATGAAGAGATGGCTCCATCCTGGTATTACTTCTTCAATAAATTTGCTATGAAAGAATTCACCAAGGATGATTTTGTCGCTCAGATACAGAATGAATTGAAGATGGATGGTACAACGGTAGCTATCAGATCATTGACCGATGACTTTACCTGCATTGTTAATACGTATGTGCCAAGGTATAAGTCTGATCCAAATAAGGTTTCTCCGGAGAATAATATTAATTGTCCACTTGGAGAACTTGGGCTTATTGATATTCTGAGCAAAGAGCGAGGCAATTATACATATAAGAAATCCATACCAATGGCAAGGAGTTTTAATCCTTGGGTGATTATGGCTGTAATAGCAGATCAGGCAAATGGCAGGGAAGAGATTAGCTTAAATGAGCTTCTGTCTGCAGAGAAGAATATTGGTAAGGTGTTTAACTTAGATTCAATCTGTATGCTTTCTTTGCTTCATGAAGTGGAGAAGCTTGGAGAGATTAAGATAATCCGTACAGCAGGATTGGATGTTGTCCGGGTATTACATAAACGTAGCTTTATTGACTGCGTTAACAAATACTATGCCGATATAGAGGGAACAAATTCATGAGCAAAATGATTTCTGTTGCGTCAGGATTCCAGTATTCAGTAAACATTGGATATGACCTGAACAATGATGACAAATTAAAGAATTTCATACCAACAAAATCGGCATTGACGTTGTTAAAGGACATACTTAGCAGTACAGCTCCTGATGCAACGGAAAGAGCGCGAGTTCTTGTAGGAGCATATGGAAAGGGTAAGTCTCACATTATACTTACTATTCTTTCGATGCTTATGCAGAGAAAACAATCTCTTTTTACACATTTGATGCCGAAAATTAATGAGGATCCAGAGCTGAAGCAGTTGGTTGATAATTACTATTCAGATAAGACCAATAGGATCCTGCCGGTTATTATTAATGGAACAAGTGGCAGCTTACCACAGGCTTTTCTGCTTGCATTGCAGAGAACGCTTGATGAGAATGGTCTGGATATCATGCCAGAGACCAATTACAGGGCTGCTATTAATGCTATACAGAATTGGAAGGCTAATTATCCGAAGACTTTCGACAAGTTCAAGAAAGAAATAAGCCTTCCGGTAGATGCATTTATTTCTGAACTGAACGATTACAATGCTGCAATCTACAGCGAGTTTGAAGAGGTTTATCCTAAACTGACATCAGGAAGTATCTTCAATCCGTTCGTGGGATTTGATGTTGTAGAGTTGTATGAGAGCGTTGTAAAGAGTCTCAAGCAGCGTGGGTATCTGGGAATATATGTTGTCTATGATGAGTTCAGCAAGTTCCTAGAGTCTAACATTACAGCAGCATCTGTTAGTGATACAAAGATGCTGCAGGATTTCGCTGAGAAATGTAACCGAAGCGGTGAGAATGAGTTGCATCTGTTGCTAATCTCACACAAGGAGATCTCCAATTATATCGACAAGTTACCAAAGGCAAAGGTCGATGGTTGGCGTGGCGTTTCTGAAAGATTTCGTCACATTCATATGAACAACAACTTTGCTCAGACATACGAGATTATATCTACTGTTATCATTAAGGACAGAGATAAATGGGAAGATTTCCAGAATGAAAATAAAGCCCGATTTGACCAGTTGATGTCAAGATATGCTGAGCATGCAATATTCAGCGACACAGATCAGAAGGAATTGATGACAACAATATATGAATGCTATCCGTTACATCCGGTTTCAACATTCATTCTTCCAAGACTTTCTGAACGTGTAGCACAGAATGAACGTACATTATTTACATTCCTGTCTGCTGATGGAACATCGACTCTACCAGCATTCTTGAGAGGATTAAAGGATAAGGACTTCAGAGTGATTACTCCTGATCTTATCTTTGATTACTTTGATCCGGTTCTGCAGAAGGAGCCTTTTGCAGGAGAACTTCATAAGAACTATGTTTTGACAAAGACTATTCTTGATAAGATTGAAGATCAGATTCTTGAAAGCAAGATAGTAAAGACGATTTCTTTGATCTATCTGCTGGGCCAGTTTGATAAGCTGAAGCCTGTTAAGGAGGAGATTGTTGGAATCTACAGCATGGAATACAAGCCGGCTGAGATTGAGGCGGCAATTGATCATCTTATCAAGGATGAGTATGTGATTTATCTGAAGCGTAGTAATGACTATCTGAAATTAAAGCAGACATCGGGCGTGGATGTAGAACAGAAAATATCAGATACTATTGCGGCTTTGGCACCTTCATTCTCACTGAAGAGAGCATTGAATGCTTCAAATATTGATAATTACCTTTATCCATCAAAATATAATGATGAGAAGGAGATGATTCGCTACTTTGAGTTTGAGTTCATAGAAGAGCAGGAACTTGACGGCTCTGTTGATTGGGTGAAAAAGGCTGAAGATATCAATGCAGATGGTGTTGTATACGCTATTGTCTGCGAGGATCCGGGATCTATTAAGGGCATAAAGAATAAAATCTTAATGACCAGCCGGGGATGCGATAGATTTATTTTCATAATGCCGAAAAAGGCTACTGAAATTAGAAAAATCCTGCAGGAATTTGAAGCAGTAAGTGCACTGAGGGATAAGGCGAAAGAGGATACAGTTCTTTTTGAGGAATATGAAGTAATCTATGAGGATTTAAGAGATGTAATCAGCGAATTTATCAGTGGTTACACTCATCCTGAGGATTATAAGTCTGCATATATTTACAATGGCGAAGAGAAGAGTATATTACGTAAGGCTGCCTTGACAGGGCTTGCATCGGATATTTGCTTTAATACTTTCTCTGAGACACCAGTTATTAACAATGAGGCAATCAATAAGGATGAGATTACCTCAATTGCAAATAATAGCAGAAACAAGATTCTTTCTGGACTTCTCAGGAATGTGTTAGAGCCAAATCTTGGGCTTACTGGAACCGGTCAGGAAGTATCTATTATGAGAAGCACACTTGTAAGAAAAGAGGTTCTTCTCGATGATCAGGAGGGTACCAGAATCAATCTGGCTCCATCGGATAAGCTGATGAAGGGTGTGCTTGATGCAATTGTTTCCTTCGTCATGGATGCCAAAAAGAAGGGTACAGCATCTTTTGATCAACTGTACAATGTGCTTACAGCTCCGGAATATCATATTGGTATTAGGAGTGGAGTCATTCCAATCTATATTGCAGCTGTTTTTCACGAATTTAGTGAGGACATTATTCTGCAGAATGATTTGGGACAGCTACCATTATCTGCTGATACCTTGCAGATGATTAACGCATGTCCTGAGGATTACACACTGGTATTCCTTGAATGGAATCCTGAAAAGCAGGAATTTGTAAGCAAGCTTTCGGAGATATTCAGTAATTATGTTATTGAGGCAGAAAAGAATCTTAGTGCTTATGATTTTGCAGCGTCTGCAATGAAGCGCTGGTATCTGTCACTGCCAAGATATGCTAAGGAATCCAAAGGAATTGGAGATAAGGAATCAAGCAAGAGATACCTTAAGATGGTTAAACTGCTTAAGCAGAATCTTAACGGTCATGAGCTGTTGTTTGAGAAACTTCCTGAAGCCTTTGGATATAGAGATTTCAATGAAGGCCTTGCAGAGAATATTGAGAATGCTAAAAACTATTATGATGGCAAAATAGCTGAGCTCAAGGTTGAGCTGATAAAGCAGACCAAAGAGATCTTCTCAATCGCTGCAAACAGGGCTAAGCTGAAGAGGACATCCTTATCATCTGTAATTAAGGACTGGTGTGAAACACTGGATCCGCATGTATTTGAACAGCTTTTTGAAAATGGAACTAACAAGTGTCTGGGACTTTTTAAGGAAGTTACAAATGATGAAGAGACTTTTGTTGCCAGATTAGCAAAGGCTGCAACGGATCTAAGAGTTGAAGACTGGGATGATGATACTGTAGAACGTTTCAAAGAGAATCTTGAAATGTACAAAAAGACTGCTGAGGAATTCCAAAGCAGTGAGTCTGAAAGTGAGGACAGTGCTGCAAGCACTTATGAAATCAGATTCCGCAGTGATGACGGTTCATCAGAAGTAAAACGATTTGACAGAGTTGAAACAAGTAAGAGAGGAAAGCTTCTGTATAATTCCATTCTGTCTGAGATAGATTCCATGGGATATTCTATTTCAGAGCAGGAGAAGAGGCAGATTCTCATGGATATATTAAAGAAGATGTGCTAAGGGGAGGTGTTTCAAGTGGCATATTTTGATAATGCTGCAACTACATACCCAAAGCCGGATTGCGTCTATGACTTCATGGATAGCTTTTATCGTTCCAGCGGAGCAAATGCTGGACGTGGAAACTATAAGCTTGCGCAGAGCGCAGGAGCTTTAATTGGAGACACACGAAAGAAGATCCAGGAGCTCCTGCATTGCCAGGCAAAGCAGGTTGTCTTTGAACCAACGGCAACAATAGCTTTGAATATTATTATTCAGGGCATTATTGAAAAAGGAGCTGTTAATATTTATATCAGCCCCTTTGAGCATAATGCAGTTACCAGAACACTTCATCATTTTGAAGAACAGGGGAAAATCAAGGTCACACAGCTGACTGTTTCAAAAGATATGGTGTATGACCTGGAAAAAATCAGATATCAGTTTGATACTGTTAAACCTGATTTTGTTATAGTTAGTCATGCCAGCAATGTGTTTGGACTTATCGCACCAGTAGAGGATATTTTTGCGTTGGCTAAAAAGTACGATGCCATAACTCTTGTGGATATGGCACAGACTGCCGGTTTGGTAGATTTGAACGTAGGACTTACCACCATAGATTTTGCTGTATTTGCCGGGCATAAAACGTTGTATGGCCCAACCGGAATATCTGGATTTGTGATGAATCCATCGGTGAAATTTCCGGCAGTAATATTTGGCGGTACCGGATATGAATCTGCAAATCAGGATATGCCTGAAGATTTACCTCAGAAATATGAGATGGGGACTCTGAACATTGCGGGTATAGCAGGATTAAATGCAGCCCTTGGATGGTCAGCTCAGGTTACTATCGATGCCATAAGAGAAAAAGAAGCTGAGAATCGAAAGAAGCTGATAGACCTCTTAGGCAGATACTCCTATATTAAAATAATTGGGAATTATGACTCATGTAATTATGTAGGAATAGTTTCTTGCATCATAGAGGGAATAAGCAGCGACAGCGCAGGACCTGTGTTTGACAGGTGTGGAATTGCTGTCAGAACAGGGCTACAGTGTGCACCGCTGGCACATCAGTTTATGGGAACATTTCCAGCGGGAACTATCAGATTCAGTGTTAATTATTTTACGACAGATAAAGATTTTGCAGAGTTAGAAGAAGCTTTGGATTATATAGATTCAGAGCTGTAGGAGGATTGTTGTGAGCTTAAAGGACAAGAGAATAAAAAGCGAATACCGGTCCTTGATTGATAATGTGGTGCAGGATTTTTATATTCCGCTGCTTCATGAGTCAACATCATATAAGCGTGCTGTGGGGTTCTTTTCGTCTTCAGCCCTTGTCGAAATATCAAAGGGAATAGCTGATATGGCTAAAGACGGTGGAAAGATTGAGATAGTTGCCTCGCCGTATTTGTCTGATGACGATATTCAGGCTATCAAGGAAGGCTATGAGAACAGACAGAAGATAATAGAGGGAGCACTCATACGTCAGTTGTCTGATGAGCATGAGGATTACTATTCTATGGAGCGCCTGAATCTTCTGGCACATCTTATATCAGATGGGATCCTTGATATTCGCATTGCCTATACTGATAAGGACAACGAAATTGGAATGTACCATGAGAAGATGGGAATTCTGGAAGATAAAGACGGAAACCGTGTTGCTTTTTCTGGATCCATGAATGAGTCTATGACAGCGATGTCCATAAATTATGAGACTATAGATGTATTCTGTGATTGGAAAGAGGCTGAAGCTGATCGAGTTAAGTTAAAGGAAAATGCCTTTTATGCCATGTGGAATAATGTTGAGCCAAGCTTAAAGGTTTTGGAATTTCCAAATATTTCCGATGTACTTATTGAGAAATACAGAAGGAAGGATCCCAATTTTGATATTGATCATGAGCAGTTCAAAAGAAGAATCCTTGCTTATGGAAGTATGTTGCAAGGGATGAGCAATTCTTTTGGAGCTCAAGTAGGAGCAAGAATACCAGCAGATGTTGAGCTACATGAATATCAGAAGGAAGCCATTGCTTCCTGGGTAGGTGAAAACTATCGAGGAATTTTTGATATGGCAACGGGTACAGGAAAAACCTATACTGGTCTTGGCGCCATTTCAAAACTTTCAGAAGATCTTAATGATGATCTTGCTGTAATCATCGTAGCTCCATATAAGCATCTGGTAGAGCAGTGGGTTGAAGATATTGTCAAATTCAACATGAAGCCTATTATCGCTTATGGAGATCCAGCCCACAAGGATTGGAGAAAGAAATTCTCCAAGGCAATAACAGATCAGAAAATCAGAAGAGATAAAAGATTCCTCTGTGTAGTGACAACGAATGTTACATTTGCAAGTCCCGACTTTCAGGAGCGTATAGATAAAATCAAGAGTCCGATTTTACTGGTGGTGGACGAGGCTCATAATTTTGGAGCAAGAAGTTATGCCAAGCATTTGGATGACAGATTCGCGTACAGGCTGGCTTTATCAGCAACACTTGAAAGACACAGAGATGACGAAGGAACAGCATTTTTATATAGCTTCTTCGGTAAGAAATGTATTGAATATCCTCTGGAAAGAGCTATTGATGAAGATAAACTGACTCCTTATAAATATTATCCGATTCTTGTTTACCTGAGTGAGCTTGAGTTGGAATCTTATGAGCAGCTTTCTTATGAAATGTCCAAGTGTATGATAAAGGACAAGCATGGAAAGTATAAATTAAACAAGCGAGGAGAAATCCTTGCCCTAAAGAGATCCAGGGTTGTTGCAGGAGCGATGCAAAAAATGGAGGCTCTGAAGCGAGAAATTACTCCTTACAAAGATGATAATAATATTCTGGTGTACTGTGGAGCTACGAGGGTGATAGACGATAGCGATACTTCATCAGATGACGAAAGTGATATCAGGCAGATAGAAGCAGTTACCAAGATTCTTGGAAATGAACTTAATATGAGCGTAGCGCGTTTTACTTCAGAAGAAAATATGGAGGAGCGTGCTTTGATTAAAGAACATTTCCAGGATGGCGGCAAGCTGCAGGCTATAGTGGCGATAAAGTGTCTGGATGAAGGTGTTAATATACCAGGCATACGAACGGCCTTTATACTGGCAAGTACAACGAATCCTAAGGAATACATACAGCGTAGAGGTAGAGTGCTCCGTAAAGCAGATAATAAGCCATTTGCGGAAATATACGATTTTGTTACTCTTCCTAGACCGCTTGACTCAGTGTCAGGGTTGACGATTGAGCAAGCGAATAGGGATAAGACATTGGTGAAAAATGAGCTTGCCCGGATTAAGGAATTTGGTAGGCTGGCATTAAATTCGATGCTGGCAAACAACCTAATCTGGGACATTCAGGAGGCTTATCATCTTAACGATACAGATCTTGAGAAAGAGGGTGAAGATTTTGAGTGATAACGGCGAGATACAGGTTGATAGCAAGGCCATAGAGCGCCTAAAGCGATCAATCATCATTAAGGAAAACATGAATCTGAAAACGAGAACAATGAATGATTCTCAGATGGTGGCATGGATTAAGAAGAAAATTGAGGAGGAAGTGCAATGTTACTTAAATCAATAAAACTTGAGAACTTCCGTCAGTTTCGCAATGAGTCCATTGATTTTGCCCAGGGAGAAGGCGGAAAAAATGTAACCATCATCATTGGTGAAAACGGAACAGGTAAAACTACATTTGCCCAGGCATTTTTTTGGTGCCTGTATGGAGAAACAGAATTCTCTGACAAGATTATTCTGAATAAAATGGTAGCCACAGAAATGACTCCTGGCTCTGAAGAGAAGGTTCGTGTAACCTTGGCTCTTAGACATGGTGAAGTTGACTATACCCTCATAAGAGAGCAGGCATATCACAAGGACTATTCAAACAATGTAAAAGGTGATAATACCGTGTTTGACATTGCAGTAAAGGATGCAAGCGGTAACACTTCCTACGTCAAAAAGTCTCAGTGCGAGGCTGAGGTTAAGAGTATTCTGCCTAAGGAACTGTCCAGATACTTCTTCTTTGATGGAGAGCGTATTGAGAAGATGAGTAAGGATATTTCTACAGGTAAGAAAGCAACTGACTTTGCTGAGGCAGTAAAAGGCCTTCTGGGTCTCAATGCGATGATAAGCGCTATAGGGCATTTTAATCCTAGAAGCAGTCTTAGTGTTATTGGCAGCTATGAGAAGAGCTTTGACTCAAAGAGTAACACAAAGATTCAGGAATACACTGCTAGAATTGATAAGTGCAATGCAAGACTGGCAGAGATTGATGCTGCTTTAGAGGAACTTGATGCGCAGAAAGCGGCAGCTGAAACTAGAAAATCTGAAAAAGTTATAGAGCTGAAGCAGTATTCCGAAGGTGAAAAACTTCAGAAGGAAAAAGAAGATTTACAGAAGCAGATTGATAATACTATTCGCATGAGAGCAACAGTCTATAAGACAATGTGCAAAGATTTCAACGCTTCAATGAGTCCATTCTTCTCGATTTCTTTGATAAAGAGAGCCTTGGAAGTATTGTCGAGACATGATTATTCGGGCAAAGATATTCCTTTTATCCGTGACAAGACTATTGAGTATCTGTTGAAGCAGAAGGTCTGCCTTTGCGGTACCCACCTGGATGAAGGATCTGTGCCTTATGAGAAAGTGAAATCACTACTGGATGTTATCCCTCCGAAATCACTCAGTACATATGTGACGGATTTTAAGAAGGAGTCAAAACGTAGAGCAGGAGCACTTCAGGATTTGGTTGAGCAGATGCAGGAGAACCTTGCGACAGCTAGCCAACAGACAGATGATATTATGGATAAGACTGATGAACTTCACAAGATAGAGGCCAAGCTTAGTGGTGAAGATGTCAGCGAAAAGGTCCGTGCAATAAATAATGAGATTCAGATTTGTGTTAAAACTATCAATAAGTGTAATAACGATAGAGACAAGCTGAATATAGAACGTGGCGGTCTTGAGAAGGAGCGCGAGCGTGCAGATACAGAGAGACAGAATCTGACTTTGCTTGATGAAAAGAACAGAAAGACTCAGATGTATCTGACTTATGCAAGAAAGATTTATGAAGAGCTGGAAAATGTGTATCGTACAAGCGAAGAAGAAATCCGTAATCGCTTGCAGGATACAATTAATGATATTTTCAAGCAGATTTATGAAGGTGGCTTATCATTAACAATAGATTCAAAATATCATATCACGGTCCAGGCCAATGATTATGAGGGTGATGTAGAGACTTCTACAGCACAGAGCATTTCCGTTATCTTTGCTTTCATTACTGGTATCATCAAAATGGCCAGAGAAAATAGAAATGCCAGTGATGATGATGCTAAGCTGCTTTCATCTGAGCCTTATCCGCTTGTAATGGATGCACCGCTGTCTGCATTTGATAAGAGAAGAATCAAGACGGTATGTGAGGCTTTGCCAGAGACTGCTGAGCAGGTAATCATCTTTATCAAGGATACAGATGGTGAACTGGCTGAGGATTACATGGGTAACAGGATCGGCAGCAGACACCAGTTTGACAAGAAAAATGAGTTTGAGACCAATTTGGTATAAGGAGGAGCGCCATGTTTGATAAACAATATAGGTTTAAAGGTAGGCATGCTCTTCGTGTGGATCAGCTCACAGGAGTATTCGATGAATTAAGCAAAGCAAAGTTGATAGACCGTAATGTAGATGTCTATGCGAATGCACCACTGATCGGTTTTCTATATGGAAGAACTGCTGATCTTGATGATCTTAAAAATCCAGAGACCGGTCAGGTATATAATCAGAATGTCATGGGTGATCGTGTGATTTATTCTGGAGATGAATTACAGTATAACTTCTGGCTGATTATGCTACTTGATGCAAATTATGAACCTGATGAAGAAAAGCGAATTGATAAAGCTTTCAGACATTATGGTCAGGATCCGGCTGATGAAGAGCGGTTTGATAGCTACGTAAGAGGTGGCATTGATGTTCTTTATGAAAAGCTGGTTGAAGGGGATAGTACTCCTGAGGCATTCGCAAACAGACTTTACGAGTTTATTGATGAGTTTAATGACCGCTTCAACAGCGAAATCAGCAGTGACGATATTCTGCAGCTATGTGTTAATAAGTCATAAGTAATAGCGAGATAAGTTAATGAGTAATAACGATATAGACAGGACCTTTATAGAGTTAAAGGCTCTGTCACAGAAGAAAGGTTATTTGCTCTTTGATGATTTGGAGAGAGGCACTGATGGCTTATCGCTTAATGAAGTGGATTGGCTGACAAACCGCCTGTTAACATCAGGAGTGGAAATCTTTGATGATGTGCCGGATACAATTAAAAATGGACCTGGCTTAAAGCAGGCTAAGATACAGGGACATCCTTCCGGAACGCTTTTGTTTTTGAAATACAAGACATTAAAAGCTACTGGAAGAATGGTCTTACCAAAAGGTTTTGTTGTGTATAAGGGTTCAGAGTACAATGAGGTTGTCACTTCCTCTTGCACAATTGCAATAGGCAACAAGCGCCGTGATCTAATGCAATCTGGCAAAATGAAAAATGGGGTTTTGACTGAAGACGTTCAGTTTGGGAGCCCTTCAACGGCTGCAAAAGTATTGATAGGAAATTCGGTGAATGGGAATATTGTATGGGTAGATTCTAACGGATATACCTTGAAACAACTTCTTGCCGAAAAATGAGAAGAGAACTAATGGAGAGTAAGAATGGTATTGAAAGTGCTCTTGCAAATTTAATACAGCTATCATCTGAAAAGGGATTCCTAGTATTTGATGATATTTACGATGAGGCTGACAAATGGGCTCTATCTATCCGAGATGTAGACTACCTTTCAAGCTCCATTGTTACCCGTGGAATCCTTGTATATGATGAGGCACCGGTTACTAATGCAGTCGGTTCTTCCGAGGATGATTACGATGATTACGCGCAAAGAGACTATGAGTCTGTATTCAATAGAGTTATTGAGCTTGATCCGGATTTAGAGGATTTTATCAACGCTGTCCGGGCTGTCGTTCCACCTCAGGCTCGCGAGATGGATCAGCTGAAATATCAAGTTCAGGAGGGAAATTTTTACGCTCGTGAGCGAGTGATACAAATGCATTTGAGATTTGCTGTGCGCATTGCACTTCAAAGAGCTGAAATATATGATTGTGAAATTGCGGACACACTGCAGGAGGCCTGTATCGGATTAGTTACGGCAGTAGATAGATATGATCCTGATTCAAGTGGTCCTTTTGGGTCATATGCATCATTGTGGATATTACAAAATATAGGCCGAGCACAGGCAACTCAAAGGCCTGCGGTATATTATCCTGTTCATAAAAAGGAAGGCTATTTTACAATGTATCCAATTTTGAAGGAAAATGGATACTTGGATTCTGATATATGGACTGATTCTGAGGTGAGAAGGGTAATTCAAGACCGGCTTGGCTGTGGTATTGATCAGGCAGAGGACATAATCAGGCAGTCTATGCCAATCGAATCACTTGACGAAATTTACGAAATGTTTTTGAAAAACATCAATGTAGATGAAATACAGGGCGATGTTTTTGAAAACATTATAGAAACCGAAATACAGCAGGATGTCTTTCAAAACATTAATTCTGATGCTTTTTATTGGAATGATGATTTTTATGAGGAGATTGAGCAGCGGGCATTAAGAGAAACTCTTGAAAAACTAATGGGAGAATTATCAGAAAGGGAGCAGGAGATTCTCAAAGCAAGATATGGTTTTGAAGATGGTGTTGAAAAAACACTAGAAGAGGTAGGGCAGACGTTTGGCGTCACCCGGGAGAGAATCCGTCAGATAGAATCAAAGGCTTTGAGAAAGCTTTCACACCCTACAAGGATCCGAAAATTGAAAGATTTTCTGTAGTTGGTAGTTAGGCATTGCCAAACCGGTAACAAAATATTGTGGTATAAAGAAAAACGGCAGGAGAAACTGCTGTTTTTTTTACCGCTGATGTTTTTACTGAATGATGTCTTTGAATTGAAAACTGTTTTTGCCTTGATATGTATTCGGCGTTATGCTATTATAGCACTAACAAAGGAAAATACATTTTTTTACTGGTAATATAGATTTTTGAGAAAGGAGTGCAATATGAATACAGTTGGTTGTATACGCGCGAGGTTGGGCAGCACACCCTACTACATCGCAAAGATGACCGCAGGGCAGTTGATCGACTCTGTTGGCTTCGCTATGGAGATGCCCGAGTGGGAAGATATGAGCCCTGATGAAAAAATGCAACGAACACTTGATGTGAATCGTGTTGTCAACGATATAGTCCCCTACATCGTAGACGATGATGATAAGTTTATGGGGAGCCTGATCGTAGATATTTATCAGGGATTTGATGAAATGACCTTTGAGTCAGTGGAGAATGTGTTCCCGTCTATTCCGGGGGCATATAAGGGTCCTATGAAGGATATGGGGTTTCTTTCTTTCCCTGGAAATGAACGTTTGATTGCTTTGGACGGACAACACCGTTTATTGTCGCTCAGGATAGCAATAAAGGGGTTAGCAGGATTACCGGGGTGGATAGCAAAGGTTGCTCCCTCCTGGAATAATCTGAAACCGCATCCTGAGCTTGCAAAGGAAGAGATTAGCGTAATCTTTGTTGAACATCAAGATACATCTAAAATCCGAAAGATTTTTAACAAAGTAAACCGTTACGCTAAACAAACAAGTAGAAGTGACAATATCATCACCTCAGATGATGATATCTTTGCGGTTATCGCAAGAAAGCTCATAGTAGAGGGAGAACCGCTTGCGCCGGTCAATGATATTGATCTTGTTAACTGGAAGAATAATACTTTATCTCTTCGCAGCAAGAACCTTACAACGCTGAGTGCGCTGTATACGATTTCGGAAACGCTGCTTAAGGATGAAAGATTTTCAAGCAGCAAATTGCCTGACAGGGAGAAGGTTGAAGAGGCATACAATTTTGTTTCAAATTTCTGGAGAATTTCACTTGACAAAATTGATGCTTTCAGACAATATATGCGGCTCACTGATTTAGATAAGCCGATATCGGCGCTCAGAGAGAATAATCTGCTACTGAAGCCTGTGACACAGATGGCGCTTGCACATGCAGCTCGTATGGCAAAGGCTAATAATGTGAGATGGGAAGATGTAGTTGAGAAAATCAACAGGGTTGATTGGTCATTTAGCAATGAGCTTTGGTTCAATATCCTGATCATTCCTAGTGCAAACAAGAAAATGATTACTGGAAAAGATGCTATCAGAGGTGCAGGAATGGTTATCTCATACTTAGTTATGGGTGATTTGATGACAGATGATGAAATAGTTGATGTTAAGCAGATTATTAACAACGCACGTGCTATTGAAGACGCGGAGCTTCCGCCTATGATTTGAGAGGGGGATTAATATGGGTAAGAAGAAATTTGTAGCTGGGGATTATGATTTTAGGCTATATGTAGGCTGTCCTGATTGTGGTAGTAAAGCATCAAGATCTGAAGCTACTGATGGAGCAGACATCATATGTCCTAAATGTGGAGCAAAACTGAAGTTTACCATAAATGATCAAACGGTAACGACAGAGTTGCTTACGCCATCTAAGCGTAGATTGGCTGCAATGAGACAATACAAGATGAAGTTGTCTAGTATCCTTAAGACAAGTAAATAAAGTAAACTGAGTAAGCTGAACCCGACAGTCTACTATTCTAAGAAATGGTAGGCAGAGCATCGCTAAGAGCTTAATTTGTCTTAGGTATTGAACCCGACAGTTCGTAATTAAGTTACGAGCAGAGCATCGGGAAGAATCCGGCAAATGGATGAATGTTTAAAAGTGGAGTTAACCCACTGCGTAAACGTTTATCCCTTTGCCGGTTTTTTTTGTTCTCTGACTGGAAAAACAGGTCAAAAGCCCAAGTACTGTTCTTGTAGAGACAGGAAGAATCATTATTCAAGTTGAATTCCACATCAGTGGTTTTCATATATGGTCCGGTAAGACCATAAACTGCCATAACTAATAATTGCGTAGCCTGTGGCGGCCGACATTAGGTGAGGATATTCATAATTTTTCAAATTCGAAAATACCATCGGTTTTGAAAATATTATGAGGTTTTCGCTTATTTGTCGTGCCTTCTTGATCAAGCAGGATCCTCATTTCAGTTACTGGTTTGTCCTTGCCTAATACGTCACCAGAGCAGGTGGAAAGGACAAACTAATGAGAAAAGATGTAAATTCAAAGATAAGCAATGGCAATGAGGCCTTGATCACTACGATGAATCTGGATTCAGATGATGAAAAGAGTATGTTACCTGACTTATCAAGAGATAATCTCCGTATAAGGAGGGGTAGTGTAAATAGAGCACTTAAAGAAGAATCACTTGGACAGAGAATAAGGGCAGCAAGGACCAGGAAGAACATGACTCAGGAAGAACTTGCCGAAGCAATGCTTACAACAAAGAGCATGATTTCCTATTATGAGAACGACCACGGCGATATGAAGCAGAGCATGATTGCAGAGTTTGCTGATATCCTGGGGACGACTGTGGAATATCTTATCTGTGGAGTTATCAAGGCTCCTGAGCTGGATACAGATTCTGTTGAGATGCTTAAGCTGTTTGGAGCAATGGATGAGAAGACCAGGCAGATTATGTTGGTTCAGATGAGGGCAGTTGCAAGATTTTAATCTTCTGGAGGGGTGAAAATGCGACTGAAATGGCGTTCTTTGCTGTTTTGCGTGGCTATACAGAGAAAAAATCTCTAAATAAGCAAATGTAATATTGAATTTTTACAATAGAAAGCCTATAATTAAAGAACACCCTGGAAAGGAGGCGCTTATTATGTTGGTCAAATTATCTGTAGAGAACTTTAAATCGTTTGATCAAAAGGAAGAATTATCAATGATTTCTTCCAGCAAGATGCAGGGGAATAAGAGCCATCGTGTAAAAATCAAGCAGACACAATTGTTGAAGAATGCAATTGTTTATGGGGCAAATGCTTCTGGTAAATCTAATCTTGTTGTGGCATTTGCTTTTATTAAAGCTGCTTTGATGGAAGGTCTACCGGTTGGATCGGCAAATGATTTTTGCAGAAACCGACAGGAGAATAAAAATCGTGAAAGCGTATTTGAAATCCAATTTACTGTGGGTGATACTTTTTATGCCTATGGTTTTTCTGCAATACTCAGTCAAAGAAAGATTACTGAGGAATGGTTGTATGAACTTATGCAGGATGGTGGTGCACATCAACTGTTCCTGAGAGAAGGCAGCAATGCACCGGTTCTTGGCGAAACTGTAAAGCTGTCTGCTTCTGAGAAAAGCAGATTTAGTGTTTATTCGGAGGACTTTGCCGGGCAGGATGCACAGCTTTTCTTGACAGAAATGAACCGCGGAAAGAAGTATCCTGAGAATTCCAAGCTGATATTTTTGGTAGAAGCCTTCAGCTGGATCATGAATAATATCATCGTCATCAATCCAAACATTGGTATTTCAAATACTGAAGCATACTATAATGATGAATCTTTGGAGAACATAAGCAAACTGATTCAGACTTTTGATACCGGTGTTACCGAGATAAAAACAAGGCAGATTACCATAGATGAAATGGGCAAGATGATCCCCGCGGAGGTTGTTCAGGGAATATTTTCGCAGTTGAAAGCTCAGCTTCAGATGAGTAACCTTCCAAGAATTCAGATGACCTGGAGAGTTGAAGGTGGTTTCTTTAATATTCGCATTAAAGAGGGAGAAGAACCTGAGATTTCTACTCTTGTTCTTAAGCATGGCAAATCTGTTTTTGACTTTAATTTCTCTGAGGAATCAGATGGAACAAAGAGATTGTTTGATCTGATTGATATGCTCCTTACAGAACGACCTGATACTGTATTTGTTGTTGATGAGTTGGAGCGCAGTTTGCATCCGAAGCTGACAGAACATTTTCTTAAGCTTTTCATGGAAGCTCATGATGGTGTAAGAATGCAGCTTGTATTTACTACACATGAAGATACAATAATGGATCAGAGTCTTTTCCGAAGGGATGAGATATGGTTCGTTGAAAGAGATGCTGACAATGCCAGCAAGATTTATTCTCTGGACAGATTCAAGGAAAGATATGACAAAAAGCTTAGCAAAGCTTATCTTGAAGGAAGATATGGTGCTATTCCTGTGTTCAGGCAGTTTTCTTTTCGGAAAGGAGAGTAAATATGCCGGTACATACATACACGAACTGGAACCAGCGTCCATCTGATCATGAAGAGCAGATTGAGCCATTTAGAAAATATTTTTTCATTTGTGAAGGAGCTAATACTGAGACTTTTTACTTCAAACACCTGATTGATTTAAGGAAGGAACTGGGGATTCATCCTCTGATTGATATCAGATTGTGGGAAAAGACAGAAGAAGACAAAAATATTTCTTTTGCAAAGAGACTTGTTGATTTCGCTGAAAAGCAAAAGATGAATCCGGATAATGGATTTGATGCTGATAGAGATAAAATGGTCATTGTTTTTGATGGTGATATCTTTGAAGCAAAGGTCCAGGGATATGATGAACTGCTTGCAACAATTGAGAAAAATGATATTGCGGCTGTGACCAATCCGAATTTTGAGCTATTCTTGATTCTTCATATCGAGGGCAGCTACGAAAAGTATATAAAAGGTCATGAGGAAGAGTTTCTGACAGTAGACGATAAAGATAGATATAGTCGTGCTTATTTTGTCCTTCATGAACTGACAGGGATGAATGCTAAAAAGAACCCGGAGATCGGAAACCTTGCTGATAATGTCCTTGTTGCAATTGAACAGGAGAAAAACATAAATCAGGATATTCATGATCTGAAGGGAAAGGTAAGCAGTAATATCGGAAAGGTTATCGAGGAGATAATAAACGAGAAGCCTGATATATAAGGCAGAAATATAATCGCTTAAGAAAGGGCGTTGTTTGGCAGTAATAATTCTGTTAAACAGCGCTTCTTTTTGATATAGTTGAAATATGTTTGTTGGAGGGAGTATCTGGATATGAGTATAGACATGACAGTACCATGTGACAATGGTCTTATAAACATCAGAGTAGGAGCAATGGCTTCACTTAATCTGGTATATACGAGTAAGGAATAGGGGACTATTTGAAAACAGTTTCGTGAAAATATAGATGTAATGTTGAGGAGTGCATAATATGAATCTGGGCACATGCTGTTTTGAAGGATTTGCTACAAAGATGAAGCTTGTTTCTTATAACAGAATAGATGGGAAGCCTACAAGGACAATAGAAGAAACAGAGCAGCATTTTACATTAACAAGAGATGGCAGGATCTGGTTTTCAGGATACCGGGATGATAATGATAAGCAGGAGAAGCTTCGTCAGTTTCAGGAAAAAATTTCGCCGGAAGCTGCAAATTATTTTCTTGCATGTATAGGATTTGAATTGTCACAGACTGAAGTAGACTGGCCAGGGCCTAAGGACTCATACTGGGATCTTGAACTCACTAATGAAAAAGATGATACCTATAAGTATAGAGGGTTGATGCCTGCATCAGATAAGGTATTAAGTGATATGTCCGATTGGCTTCGGAATATGTTGCAGACAGATACGATACTTGCATTTGACGGAGAGGCAAGATTTGCTCTGTCATTGAATCCTGAAGAAAAGATATTTGTTGGCGTAAAGTCCATTATTGATCCGAATGAGGAACCTTATTGGTTTTTCTATGAGGGCAATAACATCAATATTGGAGATCGGTTCCTCGCTCCTTTTAGAAATGGTCAGCGTTACTATAACGTCGAGGTCGTGGATATAATCGTAGCAAAACCTGAGAATGGTCCTGTGCCATTAAGACAGCAGAAAAGAATGATGACTCTCGAAGACAGTATGAGATCTCAGTTGCCAAATGAGTTTACTAATATGTTTAAGAAGATGAATGGATGGGATGTAGATAATACCTGAAAAGTGAGGCATATATAGTATGAGCTCCATAGAAATCAAGAAGATAGGAATAACAAAGTTAGATACAGAAGCAGTTGTAAATGCGGCTAACACAGGACTTTGGGAAGGCGGTGGAGTATGTGGCTTTATTTTCCGCGATGCCGGTTCAAAGGAAATGGCGGCTGCTTGTCAAAAGATTGGCCATTGTGATGAAGGTTCTGCTGTCATTACACCTGGGTTCAATCTTTTTGCGAAATATGTAATACATGCTGTGGGTCCGAGGTGGACTGGTGGAAATCATAATGAGCCTAAGCTCTTGTACAGCGCATATAAGCAGGCACTTATTCTTGCAAAAGAGAATAATCTGCATTCTATAGGATTTCCGTTGATATCTGCAGGAATATTCGGATATCCTGTTGATAAAGCGTGGCGAAAAGCTATCCAGGCATGCAATGACTTTATTCAGAATAATCCTGAGTATGATATCAAAATCATCTTTGCAGTACTGGATGACAAGATCCTTGCAACCGGTGAGGAAAAACTTAAGGAAATCGTTGGAGATGAAAAGATAGAAGATAGTGTGATTAGGTGGTGCCGGAAGTACTCGGTTCTTTTTCACTCGATATCTGAAGATGAAGAGTTGAGAATTTTTTTTGAGAAGCACAGTGTTTATCAGCCGAACAAAGGACATCACGGTCTTTATGAAATTTTAGAGGCCTGTTTCTATGAGGCCTATGACAGTAATGTAGTGATCACGGATTATGGACAGGTGATTGAGGACGGGAAGCTGTCGGATCGGGATATAGTTCAGCCTACGAAAGAGTGGTTGGATACACTCACGACGAAACAGATTCTTGCGGTTATTGCATGGCATTTCAGGAGAGATCATTTCAGTGAAGGTAGCTGGATTGCAGATTCTGTGGTCCATGGACATATGGCAGTATTAGTTGACGCATTGCTGGATAGGTGCAAAAGGCTTTTTATAATTAGTGCAAGGGGGTTTTTGGATGCAAAGTGCAATCCATGAAGGATATGAGTATCAGGATTATTTTACAGTATCAGTTATTCTAGAACTTATACTTCATAATATTGATGCTGAAATTACGATTGATCGAAAGGATTTTAATGGCGATAAATTTGATGATTTAAAGGTTAAAGCAGCAAATGTCATTACTGAATATCAGATTAAGTATTCGGACAAAGAGAATGCGCATTTGCTCACAAAAGCAGACTTTTCCAATGGCAATGGGCATGATACTGCATTAAGTGATTTATTTTCCTCTTGGATGAACAGAAAAATGTCTAATGAAAACACCACAATAAAACTTTGTCTTGCATGGGGAAAACCAGTTGATAATGATGAAATAAACAAGTTCCTGATTCCTATTTGTGACCAGTCGTTGCCTTTTGAGACATTGGCGTATAAATTTGACGGAAATGCTTTTTGGCCAGAGAATGGTAAACCACCGAAATTGTGGAAAAAGTTTAATGCAGATATTCAAGCAAAGCAGATTAATAGAGATGATTTTCTGGATTTTTGTAGTGAGCTTACTATTTTATTGGAATTACCAAAGGCAAGTCTGGATATGGATAACGCGGGAGAGCTTGAAAATACTTTATCTAAACAAGCTGAAAAGCTTGGGGTTGGAATTTATCCTAATGAAAAGCTTAGCTGTAATGATGTTATTTATAGACTTGCTACTGAAGTAAAGAGAGCTAGGGCAATAGGTAATATTTTAGATACAAAAAAAATAATAGGTCGCCTGGGTTTTATAATTGATTATGGAAAGTTTGATCAACGTTTTCCAGTAGATTCATCACATCTAGTTGTATTAGACGAAGAAATAGAGCAGATACAGAAACTTATTTTGGATTCAAAACGCGTAATACTTTCTGGGAATCCAGGTTCTGGTAAGTCTTGGATTGTAGATGAGTTTATAGAAAAACTCGAGAATGATGGTAAAAAAGTAATTCATTACAATTGTTTTCATTCTTTACAAGATATAAATGGACTTAAACGAATACAGGTGAATTCTCTTTATGGAAATCTTGTTTCTCAGCTTATAGAAAGGTTTCCAGAGACGAGTGGTAAAAAAAATACTGCTTTTGGTGCTGATAAGGCAGAGCTGGAAAATTTACTTAATCTTATAGAAGAAGATTTTTTTGTTGTAATAGATGGGTTGGATCACATTGATAGAGAGTATGAGTTACATAAGGATCAAATAGCGTATTCTGAAACGGAGATAATTAATGAGTTATTAAATATTGAATTTCCAGAGAATAGTTTTGTTTTGATATCTTCTCAGCCGATAGATGATTTACAAAAGTTTATAGACAAAAGATATTGTATCCATAACAAAGAGCCTTGGAAAGCAGAACAAGCGTTGCATCTAATGACAACCTATAATATTCCGGAAGATGAAATTACAGTAGATGATAAATCGCTATCGTTAAGTGATTATTTGATAAGTAAGTCACAAGGAAATGCCTTATACCTTAATTATATTTTACGTCAGTTACGCAATGGACCTATATCCAAGGATTTAATAGATTCAATACCAGGTTATGATGTTGATTTAGCAAATTACTATGAATATTTGTGTTCTAGAATTCATAATAATAGAACAGTAAATGCTTTATGCGGCGCGGAATTTTATCTTAGTATTGACGACTTAGTTGAAATAACAGGCGAAGGAGAGTATGTTGAACAAGATTTAACTATACTACATCCATTGCTGTTAGAGAATATCTTAAGTGGTGGATATTCTATTTATCATGAGAGCTTTAGACGTTATGTTTTAGCGGAATTAAAACATAAAAAGGTAAATATAGAAAGAAATGTTTATGGATTATTAGCTGATTGGTTGGAGGACAAGCCTTTCTTTGAATTCGACAAATCATTTTATTATCTCACGGAATTGTTATATAGATTAAAGCGAGATCAGAGAAATCTTTCATTGATTGATGTGGAGTTTGTGCGAAAAGCTGTCGCCGAGGGATATTCAAGAAACCATATAAAAAACAATTTGGATTGTATCATTAGAAGTGCCGGAAGAGCTAAAGATTTAGTGGCTTTGGTAACTGCTGGAGAACTATTAGCAATGCTAGATGATCTAAATGAGTTCGAGAGTACCGGTGAAGAATATTTCCAAGCGATATGTGATATTAAAGGACCATCGCGATTGAATCAGATAATGCAGATAGATGGGAAGCCAACATATAATCCAAGTGTTGGACTTTTGGCTTGTTATATTTCTTCTAAAGCTGGAACGATGCCATGGTGGGAAATATATCTTGATATGGATGCTAAAGAATTTTCTGTCGAAAATGCAAAGTATTATTTCAGATATTATCTTGATAAACACGGAGTGGAAGTAATTTCCAATCTTATGATGGCAGTTGAAAAAGAAGAGAAGTCTATTCAACGTGAATTATTAAGTTCTGCCTATAATGAGATAAAAGATTATATAAACGTGGAAGAGATAACGTTAATTGCTGAAGAGAATAATTATAAGCATTGGAAAGATTTTATTTCATATATTAAAAATGGTTATCAAGCATTTAACGGAAATATGGAAGAGGCTCGTAGAGAATGGGAGTCCATAAAAGCATTATCTATGCCGGGAAAGGAAGATGTTGAAACATTTGAGCGATTCTTTTCTCACATATTCCATTTGATAAAAGAAGGTGATTGTAATTTAGCTCAGCAGATAAAAAATGAATGTAACGGTATAAATTGGTTTTATAATTGGATTTCTTATTCGATAAATATTGCAGAGTTATATGCTTCAAAAGAGCAATTAGAATCTGAAATGATATGTCAAAAGGCATTGACTTGTATAGAGTTGCTATTAGCAGATACTGATGTATTTAAAGGTAAGCCACGCACTTGTGATTTATATTTTCTACAGACACAGTTAACAAAATCATATGAGCAGGCTTTGAATTTGATATGGGAAAATGGTTGTTTGACTGATTTTGAAATAGGCTTATCACTCTTTGAAGAATTAAGTATTAAGACAGCAACTTTTTTAGATGGTAGTCCTATGGGGCCATTAACGGATTCTGAGTTTTTGAACATCATTTCTAGATTCTTAACAAATGAAAATTTTGAAATAGTAAAACCTTTTTTGAAAAGAATTCTAGAACGGATTGAATCAAACGAAGTATATGACAGTATTGCTGCTTCAAAACTTAGATATGTTAGCTTGATTTCACGATATGATTATACTGAAGCAGTAGATTTTTTTGCGTTGTGTACGCATTATTTAGTTGCATATGGCTATCATAAAGATACTATTTTGAATGAGTTAATAGATTCATATAAAGTATTTTTTAATGCAGCTGAAAGAAATACAATAATAGAGCGCGATGAAATAACAAAAATGGCTATGGCTGTTTGGACACATACTGATAGAAGAGAAACAAAACATTTTCTAAATCATTGGTATGAAGTCTTACTTGAAACGGAACCTAAATATGCGATTATCTTTTTAAATAATTTACAGATTAAATATGGTAGAAGCTGGGTTATTACGCGCATGCTTCATTCTGTAATAAACAAATATGTTGATGATAATCATTGCAGAAATCAAATTATAGGCTTATTGGAATCACTGCCTAATGATACAACACCGAGTATAATAGAAGCAGCTGTTTCTGTTATAGAATCTCTGAATAGTAGATACGAGGAAACAAGCCATGGTGACCAAGAAAAATTACTGGTTAAGCATCACAGAGATGAGTTGATAATCAATATATTATCTAGATTCAATACACTTGATGGCAAAAGAATGAGGAGTTCCCATTGGAATGATGAAAGCATAAAAGCTTTGTTGAAATTCGCAGTTGCATCAAGTTTTAATATTGATGAATACATCGATTATTTTGGAATTAATGAAATGGAGGAGGGAGTAGAAGAACAGATTATTAAATCTGATAAAGTTGAAAAAGAGCTTGTAACTAGATTTAACACGACGAATATTCATGAATTAAAAGAGCGGATTGAAAAGTATAATCTGACAGAAAATGATGTGTTGCCAATCTGTAAATGTCTCAGAAAATATCAGGATGATTCGGATTGTGTAATGGCAATACTAAAGCTGATTATCTCTAAAAATAGTGGATGGTACTATAGTGTAAAAAATAGAGATATTATTATACAAATTATCAGTCAGCTAGGATTGGACAATGATTTGCTGGTAGAATTGTATATGCTCTTGTTTTTGAATTCGTATGAATGGGGAAGTTCTTTAGTTGATACAGAGGATTATTTAAAGAGCTGCCAGTTAAACAAAGAAGTGGCTAAAGAAATATTGTATAGAGAATTGCCTGAGATAATAATAAGTAATTCCGGAAAAATAACCAAGGGGCTGTTAAATGCAATATCTTCAGAAGATGATAAAATGATTATTTCTATTTGGAAGAATGTGTTTGACATCATGAGACTTCGCTTCCCTAATTTGGAGAAAATAAGTATCGATTCTTCAATAGACGAAGTAGAAGAGCATGCCGGAATACGCAATTGTTTATTGATGCGCTTTGTTGATGGCGGAAAGGAGCAATTCTTAGCAGCATATGCTTATATTGCTAATGCAGCAGAAGAAAAACAGTATTCCGAATTTTTAGATGCGATAGTATTTTGTCTTGAGTATTTTAGTAATTTTAATTTGGTTACGAAAATTGCTATAGCTGAATTAATAAGTTTTTATGGTAATAGATTACCGGCTCAGAAGGCAGAAAAACTAAAGCAAGCAATTGACAATGTATATCCCACTGGAAACCTGCTACTAGATGCAATGTTTTCTCAAAGTGAAGTATATTATGAACATCTGTTGAGAAGCAATGGTAAGCATGTGCCGGATCTTTACGAACAGGAGGATATAGAATTCTATTTAGCTGAACAACTGTATGAGCTTGGAAAACACTCCAGTGAAATGAATATCGAGGAATTTGCTAAAAAATCAATTCATCGTGATCCTGTAATGATGATTTTAAAGTCATGCGGAATTGATTATGTTAGCATTTATAAGAAACTACATACATCAAAAGAATTAAAAAGTTTACTCAATGACTTTATAGCTTCACAAAGTAAGGTCCTAGAATTAAATACGGTATATAAATCATACGAGATACAGTATGCATTACATGCAATTATAGAAAGAGCTTATGCTGACAGAAATCCAGAACTAATTCGCAAAAATATTGGTGGATTAATTCCAGATTTTCGCGGAATGTACAGATTGTTTAAGTGCCGAGATATTCAACCCAAGGAGCATATATATAATCTGAAAAGCAAATGTGAACCTTTGGAAATGAGTAATGAGAAAGACTATGTCTTGATAGGATGTTTTGAGACAAAGAAAAACATTAATTACAATAAGTTTTCGATGGAACATGGATATCAAGGATTGGTTTGTAACTCTTCCGAAGATGAATCATCACCTTTTGTTGAAAGTATTGGGCTTGGAATTGATTTTGGAAATAAATTTGTGATAAATAAGAACGAAGAAGCCTTAATAGAACTTGTTAGGACACATGATTGTTTGCTGGAGGATGATAACTTTTTGTTGCCAAGCGATTGGATTTTGACTCTTTTAAAAGGAAGACTGAAATTCGATTATATGCATAGAAGGTATGTTGTAGTGGACCAGGATAATAGAACTATATTTGTTATAAAAAAATGGTCTTCATGTTATATGGGTGATAACGACTACACTGGTGATGCAATTCCTTTGTACTCAGGAGTTCAAATTTACGCTACATGTGAGGTTTTGAATACGATTAAAACAAAGATAGACGGATTATCAAGACGTATATTTGTAGATTCATTTTCACAAAACTACTAAGCAAGATTAAGTGTACAATGCTGTGGATCCGAGGTGACCTGGTGGAGAGCATAAGAAAGAAATGAGAGAGAAGCAGTTTCCGGCAGATCTCGATATGGCTTTTCAAATGGGAGCAAGACTTTCAAAATAATAAAAAATGCCCGCTCTTGTAGCGGGCTGATGTACAAAGCGATTATTCAGTTTTAGTTGTTTCAGCTTCTTCCTTCGTCTCTGGGAAGACTTCTTGCACCAGTAGATTGAAGTAGGCCGAGATCCTATAGGCATAATCAAGTGAGACATTCTGTTCGCCGTTTTCAATAAGGCTGATAGTGCGCCTGTTGATTCCTAAATCATCAGCCATTTTGTTTTGGCTAATATGGTTCTTTTTACGAAGGTCATAGATATTGTTGGAATAAGACAAATCTTTCAAAACATCATCTCCTCTCGATAATAGGTAAAGCCTTTTTGACAAGTACCATCATACCAAAAGGAATGTCCTATAATACGGACACTAATCAATGGCAAGCTTGCCGAATATTTTAAATGTGCTGTATTCGCCTATGGGAAGTGGCTTATACTTTGCGTTTAGTGATTGCAGGAAACTACCGGCTGCTTTCACAATATATTTTTTGAAATAAGTTTTTCCATCCAGGTAAAAAAGTCCGATATCTCCGGAATCAAGACATTCTGTCTGTTCAATCCATACCAGTTGTCCGTCTTTGAAAGCAGGTTCCATACTATCCCCGTCAAGATATACGCCAAAGCTGGCTTTTCTCGGAACATAATCATGGATTTCAACTTCTTCAAAGTTTTCATCATCAATAAAGTTGCCGGTTCCAGCAGATGCTGTAAACAGTGAGACTTTCATAATGCGGGACTCAAAATCAATAATCTCAGCAGTCTGTTTCTGGTAATCGCCAGACTTTTTCAAAAGCTCAATGTAATCTAGGGCTTTCTTTACACCTTCATCGTTCAGATCCTTGAAGGGATCAATCGGATTTTCTCCGATAAATTCTGTATAGATGTCATTGATGCCAAGTATTTCGCATAGTGCAAGTAAGGTATCAGCAGACGGTATACTGTTTCTTTTTTCCCAGGCGCTGAC
>JAEEGF011840231.1_pt1 | contig 29723 bp, 23 predicted proteins | sample 9134171 | NCBI WGS metagenome assembly JAEEGF01 (sample SAMN16246542, study PRJNA631951) | gut metagenome | biome: gut microbiome; feature: rumen; material: AP-attached | host: Bos | place: Iran: Karaj | collected 2018-10 | reverse complement strand
GTAAGATCAATACCAATAAGCTTACCAATTACAAAATCTGGCTTGCCCAGTATGCAGCAAGCCCGACATATAACGCTACAAGATATGATATGTGGCAGCATACATCAAAGGGTAAAGTGTCCGGTATTTCCGGAAATGTTGACCTTAACATTTTGTACAGATAATAAATGTGAATATAGGTACAATATATGAGTAACATCAACAAGGACAAAGGATTGGAATCTTTTAAGATTCTGTCCTTTGTTTTGCCTTTAATTTTTTATATCGGAATAGCGGTTTTTGACGGCCCCGTATGGTGCGTTGATTCCCAGAGCTATGTAAGCATGGATTTCTCAAGAGAGCCTGTTTACCCGCTTTTTTTGGCGCTTATCAGAAAGATATTTGAAACCTTTAAATTCTCAGGCGAATATAAGGGGCAACCTTCATATCTTTTCTGTGCCGTGATAATTCAAAGTCTATTGTGGGTATATGCGTCGTGGCGGCTTGGAAATAAAGTCTGCAATGTTGCAAGCCATTATCTGAAGACAGGTGGTGCTTTGTTTCTTGGATACGCGGGTGTCTTTTCGCAGATGGCGGTTGCATCGCTTAACAGATTTGCAGCCAAAAGAGGCTCGATGTATTCTGAGAGCATTATGACCGAATCACTTGCAATTCCTCTCTTTGTTGTTTTCACAATAGAGCTGTGGAATTTGCACAGAGTGTATCTTCAGAGAAATCTCGTGAGAGTATTCGTCCTCGCGATTCTTATTGCAAGTATCAGAAAACAGATGCTTATCTGTCTTATTTTATGGGGCTTTTCGGCATTTGTAATTTATCTTTTTATAAACAGGCAGGAAGGCATACATAAGTTTTTTATAACCATGCTTATGATAGTTGCGGCTATTGCAAGTATAAAAGGAATTGACAGAATGTATAATTCGGCTCTTCGCGGAAGGTTTGTTGAACATATCGGAAACAACAAGGGCGGACTTGATACGGTTTTATATACGGCAAGAAGCGAGGATGCGGACCTTTTTAAAGATTATGAGGGCTATCCGGATCTCGATGCGTTATATACGGATATTTTTAATGCCTGTAATGAGCAGCAACTTAACATAGAATATGCTCCGGGTTATGAAAAGAGAGATCAGGCAAATGTATTTAATTCGGACTGGGCAGCGATGGCATCTCATTATGCGGAGAGCTATGATGTCATAGGTTTCGATATCGTGCAGGTTAAGTGTGATGAATATGTTGCAAGTCATTTTCCGGGACTTGAGCTGTGTGATGCTCAGCTAAAAGAAGATGAGATAGAGGGAATTCTTTTTAAAACTCTTTTAAAACATGCCTTTGAGAGAATAAAAAAAGGCGACGGCAAGGCAATAATATATGTATTTACCGCAAATGTACTTAAAGCGTTTGTAATATCTGTTGCAAATATCAGTCCTAAGATTCTTATTCCGATATCATTCTTTATGTATCTGCTGTTTTTGACTTCGTTTGTGCTCTTGTTCCTGAGCAGCGTTTTTGGAAATCGTGGAAATGAAAAGGATGTGAAGGTTGATTTTTTGCTGTTTGCATTTCTTGCGCTTTCTGGAATTGCGATAAACTCTGTGATTACGGGATCCATGATATTCCCGCAGCCCAGATATATGTGCTACGGTATGGGACTCTTCTACTTGGCACTGACTTGTGATATAATAGCCACGAAAAAATGAAAAGGAAAGGTATACTTTGATGAAAACTTATCTTGTAACCGGAGGGGCCGGATTTATCGGTTCTAACTATATTCACTATATGTTCAAAAAATATGGTGACGATATCCGCATCATAAATGTTGATGCACTTACATATGCGGGAAATCTTGAGAATCTTAAGGATGTTGAGGGGCGTGACAATTATACTTTTGTCAAAGCAAATATTTGCGACAGAGACGCCATCAACAAGATTTTTGAAGAGAATGACATAGACAGAGTTGTTCACTTTGCGGCAGAGAGCCATGTTGACAGATCTATTGTAAATCCCGAGATTTTTGTTGAGACTAACGTTCTCGGAACGGCTACTATGCTCAATGCAGCTAAGAAGGCATGGGAGCTTCCCGATGGAAAATTTAAAGAAGGCAAGAAATTCCTTCATGTTTCAACTGACGAAGTATACGGTTCACTCGATGATGACCCGAATGCTTATTTCTATGAGACAACACCTTACGATCCGCACAGCCCTTACTCAGCAAGTAAGGCAAGTTCGGATATGCTTGTAAAGGCTTATATGGACACATATAAGTTCCCTGCAAACATTACTAACTGCTCTAATAACTACGGACCTTATCAGTTCCCTGAGAAGCTCATTCCTCTTGTGATCAACAACGCACTTGCAGGTAAGGATCTTCCTGTATACGGAGACGGTAAGAACGTTCGTGACTGGCTCTTTGTTGAGGATCATGCAAAGGCAATCGACATGGTACAGGAGAAGGGAAGACTCTTTGAGACATATAATGTCGGCGGACACAATGAGAAGCAGAATATCGAGATCGTTAAGACAATCATCGATGTTCTCAGAGAAGAGCTTGATGACAGTGATCCCAGAAAGGCTAAGCTCAGCTATGACCTTATCAAGTATGTAACAGACAGAAAGGGGCATGACAGAAGATATGCCATCGCTCCCGATAAGATCAAAAAGGAAATCGGCTGGGAGCCTGAGACCATGTTCAAAGAAGGCATCAGAAAGACCATTAAATGGTACTTTGATCACAACGATTGGATGGAGCATGTGACAAGCGGCGATTACGAAAAGTATTACGCAAAGATGTATGACAAGAGATAATTGGCGTTCATTTATCAGAGCCGATTATTTTAGATAAATACGGAGGAATATAATGAAAGGTATAATTTTAGCGGGTGGTTCGGGAACAAGACTTTATCCGCTTACCAGAGCTATTTCAAAGCAGATAATGCCGGTATATGACAAGCCGATGATCTACTATCCGCTTTCAACTCTTATGCTTGCAGGTATAAGAGATGTACTTATAATTTCAACTCCGAGAGACCTTCCAATATTCGAAGATCTTTTTGGAACAGGTGAGCAACTTGGAATGAATTTCAGCTATGCTGTTCAGGATCAGCCGAGGGGACTTGCCGATGCATTTATCATCGGTGCGGACTTTATCGGCAGCGACTCTGTTGCACTTGTTCTTGGAGACAATATTTTCTACGGACAGAGCTTTTCAAAACTTCTTCGTGATGTGGCAGCAAGAGAAAAAGGTGCCACAATCTTCGGATATTATGTAAGAGATCCCAGAGCTTACGGAGTTGTTGAGTTTGATGAGAACGGAAAGGCTATAAGCATTGAAGAGAAGCCTGAGAATCCCAAGAGTAACTATGCGGTTCCGGGGCTCTACTTCTACGACAACGATGTTGTTGATATAGCAAGAAATGTAAAGCCTTCAGCCCGCGGCGAGATTGAGATAACAAGCATAAACAATGAATATTTAAGAAGAGGAACTCTTCACGTTGAGACAATGGGAAGAGGATTTGCATGGCTTGATACAGGCAATCACGATTCACTTCTTGATGCCGCTGATTTCGTATGCGCATTCCAGAAGAGACAGGGACTTTATGTATCATGTATTGAAGAGATTGCTTATAAGCGTGGATTCATTAACAAGGAACAGCTTCTTAAGCTTGCTGAGCCTCTTATGAAGACCGACTACGGCAAGTATCTGGTTGAGGTAGCAAACGGACTTTGATCTGATATTAGGATAAGATTTGAGGTTGCAGATGGACTATAAAGTATTCAGGACGGCGGTGCTTGCTATTGTCAGTGCGCTAATTTTGGTGCTGGTCATAGTCTATGCGACAAATGCCGACAAAATTAAAGAAATTTTCGGTAAGGGAGGAGCTTCCGATACGGAAGCTTCTGCCGATACTTCTTCAAGTAGTGATTTTGGCATGTACGGAGAACAGATAGGGGATAATACGCAGGCCTTTTTGTTTGAAGAAGGTTTTTTTGATGCAAATGAGGATATACCTTCGGTTGTTGTTACAAAGAAGGGTGAGAACAGATCTTCAGCAGGGAATTCTATCGAATCTTCCGTCGAATCCTCTACCGAGGCTTTTAACAGAGCTTCTAATGAAAGTTCTGACGGAGCTTCTTCCGATGCCACGGATGAAGAATATAATGACTATATAGAACCCGCAGCAATTGTAGGTTCAAACTGAAATGGAGAAAAAGAAATGGGTAAGATTAGCGTTGAAACATGTGATATAGAGGGACTTAAGGTTATAACTCCTACTGTGTTCGGAGATGCCAGAGGTTATTTTGTTGAAACTTATAACAAGAATGATTTTGTGGAAGCAGGTATTGACGTTGAATTTGTACAGGACAATCAGTCTGCAAGTAAGCAGGGTGTTTTGAGAGGCCTTCACTTCCAGAAAAATTATCCTCAGGATAAACTTGTTCGTTGCATTAACGGAGAAGTATTTGATGTTGCGGTTGATCTTAGAAGAAATTCTGCTACATTCGGAAAATGGTTCGGTGTTGTTTTATCTGCCGAGAATAAAAAGCAGTTCTTTATTCCCAAGGGATTCGCACACGGATTTTATGTTCTTTCCGAGTATGCCGAATTTGCTTATAAATGCTCAGATTTTTATCATCCAAATGATGAAGGCGGACTTAAGTGGAACGATCCCGATATTGGAGTAGAGTGGCCACTTATAGACGGCGTAGAACTCAACCTTTCCGATAAGGACACCAAATGGGGAGGAATAAAAGAGTTTTGAATAAAAGAATGAAAATCGGAAAACCCCCCAAGAAAAAGTTCTTGGGCGTTTTCTATGTATTGGCGTTTGTAATTGCGCTGATAATTGTTTTACATAGCAATCCTCTTGCAGACCAACAAACAGAGATGCTTAAAAAAATATGCGGATGCATTTTGTTAGGTGTCGGATGTATTCTGGTCTATTTTTGGTATGACAAACTTACGGTTTTGCCTGTTGAACTTTGGAACAGCAGAAAACTTATCGCAAGACTTTCCGTTAATGATTTCAAAAAGAGATATGCGGGATCTTCTTGGGGTGCTTTATGGGCTGCCATTCAGCCCGTTGTTACGGTTATTCTTTACAGTATTATTTTTGGCAAACTCTTTCCGACTGCTCCTCATATTCTTCCTGACGGAAGAGAAGTTCAGCATGTGCTTTATCTCACAGCGGGACTGGTGCCGTGGTTCTTCTTTGTAGAAGCGCTTAATAACGGAACTACAGCACTTCTTGAATATAACTATCTTGTAAAAAAAGTTCTTTTTAAAATAAGCATTCTTCCTATTATCAAAATAATTGCAGCAATGTTTATTCATATATTCTTTTTGGGTGTGCTTCTTGTGATGGCATGGTGTATGGGATATGAGCCGAGTATTTATTGGATCCAGCTCATTTATTACATCGGATGTGAATTTATACTGGTGTTGTCGATCAGTTACGCAACCTGCGCGCTTGTTGTCTTTTTTAGAGACCTCCTACAGATCATCAGTATTATAATTCAGCTTTTGCAGTGGTATACACCTATTCTTTGGGATTTAAACAACGATATTATAAATCGTGTCAGAGATCATTTTGTTAATGACCTGCATCTGACGATAGAGGAAATAAGGCTATATGAGGATCTGATAAAGGTATTTGTTAAGCTTAATCCCATGACATATATTGTGGAAGGCTACAGAAGTTCAATCTACGGTGAAACATGGTTTTTTGAGCATTTTTATTCATCAACATATTTCTGGCTGTGTGTAGTAGTGCTTTTCTGTATAGGAACAGTTCTATTTAAGCGCCTTAAGCCGCATTTCGCAGATGTACTTTGAGTATGACAAACGCATCACAGAGATGTGTTATGGGGAACAATCCATAGATTATGGGGATTTTTTAAATGAAGAATGATATAGCGATTGAGGTAAAAAACCTCACTAAATCATATACGCTTTACGAAAAGCCGTCGGACAGGATCAAAGATTCGCTCGGCCTTGCCAAGAGGAAAAAGTTTAAGGAAAAGATTGCCTTGAACAACGTAAATCTTACGGTTAAAAAGGGCGAGACTGTCGGCATCATCGGAACAAACGGTTCCGGAAAATCTACGATCCTTAAGATAATAACAGGAGTTCTTACTCCGACATCGGGCGAAGTAAACGTAAACGGCCATATTTCAGCTCTTTTGGAGCTTGGAGCCGGTTTTAACATGGAATATAACGGAATCGACAACATCTACTTAAACGGTATGATGATCGGCTTTTCCGAAGAAGAAATAGAAAAGAGGATGGACGCGATCCTTGAGTTTGCGGACATCGGAGATTATGTATATCAGCCGGTGAAAACTTATTCAAGCGGTATGTTCGTAAGACTTGCCTTTGCCGTTGCGATAAACATCGATCCGGAGATACTTATAGTTGATGAGGCGCTTTCCGTAGGAGACGTATTTTTCCAGGCAAAGTGTTATCATAAGTTTGAGGAATTTAAGAAAAAAGGTAAGACAATCCTCTTTGTGTCACACGACCTTTCAAGTATCAGTAAATACTGTGACAGAGCGGTGCTTCTAAATCAAGGTGTACTTCTCGGTGAGGGAACTCCAAAGAAGATGATAGACATCTACAAGCAGGTTCTTGTAGGTCAGTGTCCGCTTCCAAGTAGCGACGGCGAGAATCTTCTCTACGATGACGATATCAGGGAGGCTGCCGCCAAAGCAGACAAAAAAGCTGATTCAAAAATTAAAAAAAGTAGTTCCGAAAAGTCCGAAAGTGCCGATAAGGCAGGTAAAAGAAAAGACGGAAAGAAATCATTCAGCGAATGGGCTGCCGAAGAAGAAGCGGGTGCAAATCCCGATACGCTCGAATATGGCGATGGAGCTGCAACCATTTATGAGTATTTTGCTACCGATTCAAACGGAGTAAGGTCGAATTCAATAATAAAGGGAACTGAATTTACCGTACACATGAAGGTCAGGTTTAATAAGGATGTTGCGGCACCTATTTTTGCACTCACCTTCAAGAATATTATGGGAATTGAGATCACGGGTACCAATTCCATGGTTGAGAAAGCTTTTTTGGAACCTGTAGAAGCAGGTGATGAGAAAGAGATAACCTTTACTCAGAAGATGTCTTTACAGGGCGGTGAGTATCTTTTGAGCTTTGGTGTTACAGGATTTGAACAGAATGATTTTACTGTATACCACAGGCTTTATGATGCTCTTAACATTACTGTCGTATCTGATAAGAATACGGTTGGATATTACGACATGAACACAACATGTAAAGTGAGAGATATAGATGCAGGAACAGATTAAGATTGGCAATGTCACACTTAATTTCAAACATTATTCCGGAGTCGATCTGTACAGCGACGGTGCTGTAGAGAACGATCTTCTTGAGATTGTAAAAAATCATAAAAAAGAAGAATTTCAGGAGATCATAGAGAAAAAAGCAAGCTGGCCGATTCTCTATCATCTTTCTGAGCAGAGAGCCAATATCGTTGAGTGGATTCCCATGGATTCAAATGCGAAGGTTCTTGAAGTCGGATCGGGATGCGGAGCAATAACCGGAATGCTTTCAAAGAAAGCTGCAAGTGTCGTTTCGTGCGATCTTTCAAGGAGAAGATCTGAGATCAATGCCTACAGGAACAAAGAATGCGGAAACGTGACCATTCACGTCGGAAACTTCAGAGACGTTGAGCCTGATCTTGACAAGGATTTTGATTATATTTTCCTTATCGGCGTGTTTGAGTACGGACAGGGATATATCGGAACGGATAACCCTTACGAGAAGTTTTTGCGTATGCTCAACAGGCACCTTAAGAAGGGCGGAAGAATCGTAATCGCAATCGAGAACCGCCTCGGACTTAAGTATTTTGCGGGATGTTCAGAGGACCATCTCGGAACATATTTTAAGGGAATCGAAGGCTATACTGCCGACAGTGTTGCGAAGACTTTTACCAGAAACGGTCTTATAAATATATTTAAAAAATGCGGAATGAATGATTATCATTTCTATTATCCGTATCCTGATTATAAGCTTATGACAATGATCCACTCCGATTCTTATTTCCCTAAGTTCGGAGAACTTCAGGACAATGTCAGAAACTTTGACAGGGACAGAATGGTTCTCTTTAATGAGAAGCACGCTTATGAGGATCTTGTTAAAGACGGAATGTATCCTGATTTTGCAAACTCTTTTGAAGTAATACTGGGACCCGGATTTGATACCGTATACAGTAAGTACAGCAATGACAGAGTCGATGAGTTTAAGATAAGAACAGATATCGCCATAAGCAGAACGGGAAGAAAAGTTATTAAGAAATTCCCGCTAACGGCGGCTGCAAGAGAGCATGTTTTCGGCCTCAGGGATGCTTACCTCGGACTTCAGGAGAAGTTTAGAGGCGGTGATTTCGAGATAAACGACTGCCAGATAGATGAGAATGAAGGCTGCGCCGTATTTTCTTTTGTAAACGGCGTTCCGCTTGCATCACTCCTTGATCAGTGCATTGACAGGGATGATATGGATGCCTTCGACGCACTTATAAATGAGTACATCAAGAGACTCAATTATAAGACTGATTATCCTGTGTCCGATTATGACCTTATCTTTTCCAATATTATGGTAAACGGACCTATCTGGACTATAATTGATTATGAGTGGACATACGGAAAATGTATTCCGCCCAAGGAGCAGGTGTGGAGAGCACTTTATTGCTACAGGCTCGAAGACAGGAAGAGAGAGAAGTTTGATCCGAAGCCTGTCTATGAGAGACTTGGGTTAAAAGAAAAAGAGATGAAGGTTCTTCTTGATGAAGAATATGCATTCCAGAAATATGTTACGGGAAACAGAAAGTCTCTCGTTGAGATCTGGAAAGATATAGGAAGAAAAGTCATTGTTCCAAAGGAACTCTCAAAGTCCGCGGATGCGGCAAGAGCTGCAGACTGCATACAGGTTTACTTTGACGAGGGAGCGGGCTATTCGGAGGATGATTCGATATTCCCCGAGGAACAGTATGATGACAAGAACGAGATAAGTCTCGATATTCAGGTGGATTCAAGGTGTAAGGTGTTAAGACTCGATCCTGCATTTGCACCCTGCATGGTTACCGTGATCGAGGCGGCATGGAATGGATTGTCAATTGAAGACGGCTCGGCAGATATTACGCTGAGACCTGTAAACGGCGAGTGGATCACTGATGATTCCTTTATGTTTAATACAGACGATCCGAATATTGAGTTCGATCTTACGTCGAGCGAACTTGGCGTAAAGGAAAACAATCATCTCACGGTGAAAATTCTTACTACGATGGTTCCCAAAAACGCCGCGGATGCCATTATAAATTCCGTTAATCTTCAGCAGGCCGCCGAGCCAAAGGAAAAAGTGGGGATAATAAAGAAAATCGGAAGAAAGATTGTTGAAAAGCGTGAGGCACGTTATTACAGAGACGAGGAGTAAAAACGGGGAATGCTTAAGGGGTTAGTTAAAAGTACTCTTGCGACAAAAAGAATAGCTAAATACAACAGGATGGTCAATGCCAAGGCATCAGCTTATGACAAGTGGCAGAAGACTATCGAGAAGAACCCTGTTATCCAGGCGGAAGCACCCGTTCAGTATGAGACGGGAGAGAACGGAGAACTTATACCGCACAAGCTTCCCGAGCCCAAAGTGAAGGTTGTTCCGTATGCAAAAGTATGGGAGATGACTGACGCCAAGAATGATGAAAACACCGTATATATTTTTGTAAGTCCCAAGGGAAAACTTACGAAAAGAGCCGGTGAAGTAATAAAGCAATATTTTATAGCACATCCCGAGCATAACGTTGTTTATGCGGATGAGGATGAGATCGGAAGCGGCGGAAAGTTTATTCATCCTTTCTTTAAGCCCGACTGGTCACCCGATTCGTATTTAAATGCATTTTATATAGGCAGTCTTTTTGCATGCAGATCGAAGACTGTACATGATGCCATTCCTGAATATGACAATGCTGTCAAAATGCTCGGAGGAACGGCAAACAAGAAAAATTCACCTGAGCAGGTGGGGCTTGAAGCGTCACTTCTGTCAGCCGATGTTCTCTTTTGCATGCTTGCTATTCATGAGAGAGCTTTTGCAAAGAGGACGGGAACAGAGCTTCCAATAGGACATATAAGAGAGGTTCTGTTTCACAGAAATGCGGGGCAGGATGTTTTTTACGGAAGGAGTTTTCATAACTCAAGACATATGCTTTTAAAGCCGGTGACGGTGAGTATTATTATTCCGTCAAAAGATCACCCGGAGGTTTTCCAGCAGTGCCTCAATTCGATAATCGAGACGACAAAGGATGCAGGGATAACATATGACATTGTTGTCATAGATAACGGAAGCTCTGCGTCAAACAGAGTAAAGTACGGTGTGTATGCATCGAGAGCACCAAGAAAAAACGGACTTACCAAGATAAATTATATATACAAGCTTCAGGAGTTTAATTTCTCGGCTATGTGCAATCAGGGCGCGAGAAGTTCGACGGGAGAGTATCTTCTTTTCCTTAATGACGATATAGAGGCGGTAAAGGAAGGATGGCTTACTGAGCTTATTTCTCAGGCTCAGTTAAAGCATGTCGGAGCAGTGGGTGCAAAACTCATTTATCCAAAGACAGATCTTATCCAGCATGCCGGAATTGCCAATGTAAGAAGAGGCCCTGTTCATAAGCTTCAGAAGATGCATGACAATAAGAGTCATTACTTTGGCTATAACAGAGGAATCCACAATATGATAGGTGTGACGGCCGCTTGTCTTCTTATCAGCAGGCGCAAGTTCAATGATGTGGGAGGATTCCCCGAGGAACTTAAAGTGGCTTTCAACGATGTTGATTTCTGCTATAGTATTTTTGAAAAGGGTTATTACAACGTTTGTTGCAATCATACTTATCTTTTGCACCATGAGTCTCTTACAAGGGGACTTGATAATCTTGACCCGAAGAAGATGGAACGACTTGCATCCGAGGGCGAGATACTTATGAAGAGACATTCACATCTGTATAATAAGGATCCTTTTTACAGCCCACATCTTACGGAGGATGAGACGATATCGGCCATCATTCCGCGAGAGGACTATACGCCTGTTGAGGATATTCCTTATATGTCACCTGTTCTTCATGAGAAGGGCATTAAGGGTGCGAGAGAAGATCAGTGTCTCAGAGTCGGATGCGAGTACAATGCTTCCATGGACAACTGGCTTTACGGCGTGAACACGGCTGAGAATCTTGAGGGTTATTATCTCAAGGGATACAGTTTTGTCATCGGGTCTGATAATGCGATTTATGATAAAAAACTTCTCCTCAGACTTGTGGAGAGATACGAGGACGGAGCAGGACCTGTTGGGCCTGAAGTTTACAGCTTTACGCCCTATATCTGGTACAGACCGGACATCAGGGTAAGGCTTCAGGATCAGGTCAATGTGGACCTTACGGGATATAAGCTCAAGATTAAAAAGGGTGAATTAAAACCCGGATTCTATCAGATCGGAATGCTTGCGATCGACAGAACGAGCAGGCTTAAACTCATTAACTGGGTACCGAATATATTACATGTGAAGAATTGAATGTAAAGAATTGATTGGAAGTTTTTATGTCAGAAAAAGATTTTGATTTTAAAGCAGCATATGAAAAAGAGAAATTAAAGAGCGCCGATCTTGCATCAAGGATAGCTGAGCTTGAAGATAAGAACAGCGAACTTGAATTCAAGCTTTCAAGGATCAAGAACAATCCTATCTGGAAGGCAAGTACGCCCGCAAGAAATGCCATGCATTTTACCATAAGGCAGATTGACAGGGTGAGAAATCAGGGCTCTGTAAAGGGAGTTATAGCCAAGCTAAAGTACAAGCAGATAGAGAAAAAGGCTATGACGCACTACGGCACGGAAAGTTTTCCTACGCCGGAAGTAAGAAAAGAGCAGGAAGAAGCGGTTTTTGCAAAGATGCCGAAGATTTCAATCCTGGTGCCTCTTTATAACACTCCCGAGAAGTTCCTTAGAGATATGATCGAATCCGTGCTTGTACAGACTTATTCAAACTGGCAGCTGTGTCTTGCCGACGGATCCGATGATGAACATGTAGGACTTGTATCTCAGATTGTAAATGAGTACATGAAAGAAGAAAGAGCTTTGGACAAGGAAGGAAATTGCAAGATTTCCTACAAGAAGCTTGAGAAGAACGAAGGAATTTCGGGAAATACAAACCACTGCCTTGAACTTGCAGAGGGTGAGTATGTAGGTCTTTTCGATCACGATGATATCCTTCATCCCGAAGTTCTCTACTGGTATGTCAAAGCAATAAATGAAGAAAATGCGGATTATATCTATTGTGATGAGACTACCTTTAAAGGCGATGACATCAACAAGATGATAACCATGCACTTTAAGCCCGATTATGCTATCGATAACTTAAGGGCAAACAATTATATCTGTCATTTCAGTGTGTTTAAGAGAACTCTTCTTGAGGGAACGGAGCTTTTCAGAACAAAGTTTGACGGAAGTCAGGATCATGATATGATACTCAGACTCACGGATAAAGCTGAGCATATCGTGCATATTCCAAAGCTTCTTTACTATTGGAGATCTCATGCGGGAAGCGTTGCATCAGACATAAGCGCAAAACCCTATGCGATAGAGGCTGCAAAGGGGGCTGTGGCAGATCACTTAAGACGTCACGGCTACGATCACTTTAAGATCACAAGCACTAGAGCTTTTGAGACTATTTTCAAGATAAGCTACGAGGTTGTGGGAACACCGAAGGTAAGCATTGTTATTCCCAACTGCGAGCACGCAGAGGACCTTAGAAGGTGCATTGATTCAATATATGAAAAGTCTGTATATGATAACTATGAGATAATAGTTGTCGAGAACGGAAGTAAGGGCTCTGAGATAAAGGGCTATTACGATGAACTTAAGTCGGGTGCGCTTAAGGATATTGTCAAGGTTGTAGATTTCTACGAGGACAAGAGCAATCTAAATCCCGACGGTTCAAAACCTAAATTTAATTATTCCAAGGTTGTAAACTACGGTGTTAAAGCGTCGGACGGAGAGTATATCATTCTTCTTAACAACGACACCAAGGTTATAACCGTAAACTGGATAGAAGAACTTTTGATGTACGCTCAGAGAGCGGATGTCGGCGCGGTAGGCGGTAAGCTTTACTTCCCTGACAGAAAGATCCAGCACGCCGGTGTTGTGCTTAAGCTCGGTGCACACAGAACAGCCGGACATTCTCATTACGGACAGGCGGGTATGAACCTCGGATACATGGGCAGACTTTGCTATGCACAGGATGTCAGTGCCGTAACGGGTGCGTGTCTTATGGTTTCACGAAAGAAGTACGACGAAGTCGGAGGACTTGACGAGACTTTTGAAGTGAGCCTTAACGACGTTGATTTTTGCCTTAAACTCAGAGAAAAAGGGTATTTAAACGTGTTTACACCTTTCGCTGAGATGTTTCATTTTGAATCTCTTTCGAGAGGTCTTGACCTTGAGGGAGAGAATGCAAAGCGCTACGAAGACGAGTCGGAGCACTTTAGAACAAAGTGGAAGGAAGTTCTTGATAAGGGAGATCCTTATTACAATCCGAATTTTTCTCTGGACAGAAGCGATTACAGTCTGAATGTTGAGGGGTATTCGAGTTTAAGGGACAAGTAAAGCGTGACGGATACAATCATGCTATAATAAACCAGTAGTTTTATCCTAAGGAGGGAAGAAAAAATGAGTGAAGCATCAAAACAGCTTGAATATTGGCTCAATGATTCATATTTTGATGACGAGACTAAAAAGGAATTAATGGCTATCAGGAATGATGAGGCCGAAGTTGAAGATAGATTTTACAGAGAGCTTGAGTTCGGTACCGGCGGACTTAGAGGTGTTATCGGCGCCGGAACAAACAGAATGAACAAGTACGTTGTAAGAAAAGCTACACAGGGACTTGCGAATTATATCAAAAAGAACGGCGGACCTGACGCAGCTAAGAAGGGTGTAGCAATTTCTTTTGACTGCAGAAGATTCTCACCCGAGTTTGCGGACGAGACGGCTCTTTGCCTTGCAGCAAACGGAATCAAGGCTTATGTGAGTGATATATTACGTCCTACACCCGAGCTTTCTTTTGCACTCAGAGAGTTTGGATGTATCGCGGGTGTAATGGTAACGGCTTCTCACAATCCTCCGGAATACAACGGATACAAGGTATATTGGGAAGACGGAGCACAGATCACACCTCCACACGATACGGGAATCATCGCAGAGGTTATGGCTATCAAGGATTATCACGAAGTTAAGACAATGTCCAAAGAAGATGCCATAGCACAGGGACTTTATGTTTCATTTGGCACAGAGATAGATGACAAGTACATGGTAGAGCTTAAAAAGCAGATCATTCATCAGGATGTTATCGATGAGATGGCCGATAAGTTCAGCATTGTATATACACCTTTCCACGGAACAGGCAATCTTCCTGTAAGAAGAGTTTTGAAAGAACTTGGCTTTAAGAATGTATATGTTGTTCCCGAACAGGAAGCACCGGACCCGGATTTCACAACTTTGGAATATCCAAATCCGGAGGATCCAAAAGCATTTAAGCTTGCGCTTGAACTTGCAAAAGAGAAAGATGCGGACATTGTCCTTGCAACCGATCCCGATGCAGACCGTCTGGGAATCTATGCAAAGGATCTTAAGACAGGCGAATATGTAGGATTTACAGGTAATATGTCAGGTATGCTTATCGGTGAGTATATCTTAAGAGAGCGCACAAATACAAAGACAATGCCGGCCAACCCTGCTTTTGTAACTACTATCGTTACCACAAACATGGCAAAGCATGTTGCTGAGAAATACGGACTTTATTATACTGAGGTTCTTACAGGATTTAAGTATATCGGTGAGCAGATCAAGATTTACGAAGAGAATAACCAGTCTCACAATTATGTATTCGGTCTTGAAGAATCTTACGGATGTCTTGCGGGAACACATGCAAGAGATAAGGATGCTATCGTTGCCGTTATGTGCCTCTGCGAGCTTGCAGCTTTCTATAAAAAGCAGGGCAAGAGCGTATGGGATGCAATGATAGATATGTATGAAGAATACGGCTATTACAAAGAGGGTCAGTATTCCATCACAATGAAGGGTAAGGAAGGCGCTGAGCAGATCGCGGCTATAATGGATAAGCTCAGAAAGAATCCTCCCAAGACATTCGGCAGCTGGAAGGTTGAAGAATTCAGAGATTACAAGACCGGAAAGGTTGTTGATATGGAGAGCGGAAAAGAGTCTGAGACTGGACTTCCGACTTCAAATGTATTGTATTTTGCACTTAACAATGATTCATGGTGCTGTGCAAGACCTTCGGGAACAGAGCCCAAGATCAAGTTCTACATGGGTGTTAAAGGAAAGAACCTGGAAGAGGCCGAGAAGCTTCAGAATGAGCTTACCGAGGCGGTAAAAAATGCGATAAAGTAAGTTGAGCTGAGAAAACCTGCTGAGGTTCTTTCGAAGTTATAAAAAACAAATAAGTAAGGTACTAAGAATTATGGGAATCAAAAATGCGGTCATAAAAACAATAACATATGCTAAGCGCAATGGTGTTGAGGCCGCATTTTTTGCTGCCCTTGAAAAATCTTCGTTACGTGCTGCGGAAAAATACGAATATCATCCTCTCTCCGAAGATGTTCTTAAGGAACAGAACCTTGAGTACAGACGTTTTGCGGAGGAAGGCGAGACGGTGAACTTCAGTATTGTTGTTCCCATGTACAACACGCCTTCCGAGTTTCTTAAAGAGATGATCGAATCCGTTATAGCACAGAGCTATGCAAATTGGGAGCTGGTACTTGCAGACGCTTCACCTGAGGCTCTGACCGTTGCGGAGGAATATGCGAAGAGCGACCCGAGGATAAAGTACCTTCATCTTGATAAAAATGCGGGAATATCTGAGAATACGAACAGGGCTATCGAATTTGCAAAAGGGGATTATATAGGTCTCTTGGATCACGACGATCTTCTTACGCCGGATGCTCTCTATGAGGTCTTTAGAGTTATTAAAAAGAGCATGAAGCAAAATCGCCTGTCCGGATATAGAAACTGCCCTATAAGGCTCATATATTCGGATGAGGATAAGTTCGAAGACAATAACGGTGAGAGGCGTTTTTACGAGCATCATGCAAAACCCTCTTTCAATATGGATTATCTTTTTTCAAATAATTATATCTGCCACTTTACGGTTGTGAGAGGAGATATAATAAAGAGATTGAAGTTAAGGTCAAAGTTTGACGGTGCGCAGGATTTTGATCTGGTTTTGAGAACAAGTTGTGAAGCGGCACTTTCGATGGATATGGCTTCGGGGCAGATGGCGCATATCGGTAAGGTTCTTTACCACTGGAGATGCCACAGTGAATCTACGGCGGCAAATCCCGCAAGTAAGATGTATGCTTATGAAGCAGGACTTCGTGCGATAGAGTCGGCGCTTAATGATGCAAAGATAGATGCAGAAGTTTCCAATCTTCCGCATTTGGGATTTTACAGGGTAGATTATAAGCCTGATATCTTAACATGCAGAAAAGATATAGGCTGTGTGGGCGGAAAGCTCGTAGATGACAAGAAAAAAATTGCAGGCGGAATATATGAGAAGGACAAAACAGCTCTTTATAAAGGGCTTTTGATCGGATATAGCGGCGGACTGCAGCATAGAGCGGTGGTTCAGCAGGACTGCTATGCCGTTGATATAAGGTGCATGGCATTAAGGCCTGAATTTGTCAGTGCCTATGAAGAGATTACAGGCCGGAAATATAAGGATACATTTAATGATATAGGCGCAGACGACAGGTTTGCAGGGCTTTCCGAGGATGAAATCGTTGAGCTCAGCCTTCGTGTGTGCGATGAAGTAAGAAAGCGCGGTCTTCGAATCATGTGGGATCCGCAGGTTGTTAAAAGGATATGATCGCTATGGAAACAGTTACGGTGGTAATCCCGAATTACAATGGAAAAAAATATCTCGATGACTGTCTCAGAAGTTTGAAAAAGCAGACGTACAGAGATTTTCATGTTATCATTGTGGATAATGGCTCCACGGACGGAAGTGTGGAATATATCAGAAATAACCATTCAGATGTGGAAGTAATCGCTCTTAATGAAAACACCGGATTTGCCAATGCTGTGAATGTGGGCATAAAGGCGTCGGACTCCGAGTATGTTTTTTTACTCAATGATGATACCGTATGCGAAGAGAATGTGATCGAGTCGCTGGTTAAGACCATGAACAGGGGGAAAAAGCTCTTTAGTGTTCAGGCAAAGCTCCTTCAACTTAAGAATCCGGAGCTTATTGATGATAGCGGTGACTATTATTGTGCTCTCGGATGGGCGTTTTCACCCGGGAGAGATAAAAAGAGCGGTTTTCTTACAAAGCAGACAGTCATAACATCTGCTTGCGCAGGTGCTGCGATGTACAGGCGTGCTTTATTTGAAGAAATAGGATATTTTGACGAAAAACATTTTTGCTATCTTGAGGACGTTGATATAGGATACAGGGCAAGAGTAAAGGGATATCTTAATGTTTGCGATCCCGAAGCTGTTGTATATCATGCCGGAAGCGGAACTTCCGGCTCAAGATACAACTCTTTTAAGGTTGAACTTACAGCGGGTAATAACTTATACTTTATCTATAAGAATATGCCGGCTTTGCAGATAATAATAAATTTGCCGCTTATTGTGGCCGGGATAATTATTAAGCATGTCTTTTATATGCGTAAAGGGCTTGGAAAGAGTCATGTTAGGGGAATCATGGCAGGTTTTTCCAAGATAATAAAAAATACCGACAAAAGACAGTGTTTTGGAAAGAAGGAGTATCTTGCTTGCGCCGCTCTGCAGCTTGAACTGTGGATAAATGTCGCAAGGAGATTTTGGGCAACGAGTGTATGATCAAGGACAATCAGGTACATTTGAACAGAGCGCATGTTATAGTGGACGGGCTGATAATAGCCGGTTCATATATTGTGTCTTATTTTATTATCAAGAATCCGAGTATAGGACAGTATTCGCAGGAAGAATATTTTAAATATCTTATTTATGTTGTTCCTGCCTTTTTGTTTCTGTATTACATGATGCAGCTCTATACATCAAGACGGGCACTTAAATTATGGGATGAATTTATTGATATATTTGAGGCGAATGTTCTCGGTGTGTTGGGATTGTATGTACTTTTGTTCTGGATAAGTAAGGAACACTATTCCAGAAAGCTTACTGTTATCTTTTTTGCGATAAATGTTGCTTCGACGACGATAGCGCACGGACTTCTGAGGAAGTTTCTTCAGTTTGTCAGGAAAAAAGGATATAACATAAAGCATATTTTGCTTGTCGGATATTCAAGGGCAGCAGAAGGTTATATCAGCAGAATCCTCGACAATCCTCAGTGGGGCTATGTGATCGCGGGTGTTTTGGATGATTTTGTGCCAATCGGAACAAGCTATCACGGAATTGAGGTTATCGGAAATACCGATAAGCTTGCAAGTTATCTGGAAAATAATCAATTTGATGAGATTACTATCACGCTTCCTTTGAATGATTATGACAGACTTGAGGAATTTGTTGCACAGTGTGAAAAATCGGGAGTTCACACAAAGTTCATTCCCGATTATTCATCTCTTTTTCCAAGTAATCCGTATACGGAAGATGTGCAGGGAATACCTGTTATCAATATCAGATACGTACCTCTTACAAATTCATTTAACAGGCTTGCAAAGAGATTGGTTGATATAATAGGTTCTTTGATCGGAATTATTTTGTGTTCGCCGCTGATGTTTGTCGTGGCTTTCCTTATAAAGAGTACGGACAACGGGCCAATATTGTTTAAGCAGGAGAGAGTGGGACTTAACGGCAAAACATTCAACATGTATAAATTCAGAAGCATGAGAGTTCAGACCGAATCTGAAGAGAAGAAGGGATGGACCACAAAGGACGATCCAAGAGTTACGACGATCGGAAAGTTTATCAGAAAGACAAGTATTGATGAACTTCCGCAGCTTTTTAACATATTGATCGGTCAGATGAGCATAGTCGGACCAAGACCTGAAAGGCCGCAGTTTGTTGAGAAATTTAAAGAGGAAATCCCTCGATATATGGTAAAACATCAGGTAAGACCCGGACTTACCGGATGGGCTCAGATAAACGGTTACAGAGGTGATACTTCCATCAGGAAAAGAATTGAATATGACCTTTATTACATCGAAAATTGGTCAATGATGTTTGATTTTAAAATAATTATCGGAACGATAAGGTACGGAATTGTCAATAAGAATGCGTATTGAGCGTATAGACTTGTATATTTTTCACTTTTGTGGCAAAATGTATTGGGTATACGCTAACTTTTTTACGCAAATGTTAAAAAGTGTTACAGAGAAATGATGTTTAAAAACGACCAATTTGTTGGGACGACAAGAAGTGGAGAGGTAATATGGCTAATCGTGATGATGAATATTATGACAGAGGCGGTCGCAGACCTTCTCAGAGAGATGATAGATACAGAGATGATATGAGATCTTCGGGAAGAGGCAGAGATTCCAGACCAAGACGTGATTATGATGATTACGACGAAAGACCTGCCAGAAGAAGAGAACCTGAAGGAAGAGGTGCCGGATACGGTGCTCCCAGAAGAGGCGGTCAGCCCGGAAGACCCGGTGCACCCAGAAACGGTAAGAAAAACAATAAAGCGTTAATACTCCTTGTAAGTGAGATCGCAGTAGCATTGTTGCTTTTGGTCGCTGCATACAATATCTTCTTTAAGATGGGAGCGACAAAAGTCGGAAGAGTTAATCTTGATGAATCAGAGATTAATGACAGTATCAGTGATGCAGCTGCGGACAGTGAGCACATGAAAGGATATACAAACATTGCTCTTTTTGGTGTTGACTCAAGAAAGGGACAGCTTGACAAGAAGACAAGAACTGACTCTATCATAATCTGTTCTATCAACAATGATACCGGTGAGATCAAACTTTGCTCAGTATATCGTGATACATGGCTCAATCTCAGTGATGATTCTTATGACAAGTGTAATGCCGCATATGTATACGGCGGTCCCGAGCAGGCAATCAAGATGCTCAATATGAACCTTGACATGGATATTAAGCACTGTTATACGATCGGATTCAGAGGATTGACGGATGTTGTTGATGCTTTGGGCGGTGTAGAGATTGATGTTCCCGATAATGTTGTTAAGCATCTTAATAACTACGAGAATACAATGGCTCAGGAACTTAAGATGGAATATAAACCTGTAGAGAAGGCAGGATTGCAGAAACTTACAGGTCTTCAGGCTACAGCTTACTGCCGAGTAAGATATACCGCAAATGGTGATATCGACCGTGCCGCAAGACAGAGAGAAGTAATTCAGGCATGCCTTGAAGAGGCAAAAAAGAGAAGCCCTGCGGAGCTTGAAGAGGTCGCAGAAAAAATATTTAAGGAATCATATACAACACTTAATTTTGATGAAATAGTCAAACTCCTTAAGAATGTTCCTAAGTATGAGATTGTAGATCAGTCAGGTTTCCCTAATCAGGATATGATCAATCCCAATGCCAGAGTTGGAAAGAAGAGTGTTGTAGCGCCTGTTGATCTTGAAAGTAATGTTAAGTGGCTTCATGGATTCCTCTTTAATGATACTGAGTATGCTGTATCTGAAGATGTTAAGAAGTACAGCCAGAAGATCAGTGCGGATACCGGTGCAGGTAAGAGCAATTAATCAATCTTCCGGATATTAAGAAATATAGTAAGAAGACTAGCGCAGTTACAGGAAAGTAAGGCGATTTTTAGCAGAATATAATAGAAGGGCCGGGTTCTGTATGAGCTCAGCCCTTTTTTCTGACATAGGAAGTTTCGTCGAAATTCCTTTGACGGAAGTATCGGTAACGCTTTGATTGGGACTGATTATTTAATATAATTGAGGTAGAGATGTATAAAGTTGATGTGATAATACCAACGTATAGGCCGGATAAATCTCTTTTGGAACTGATTGATAATCTTGAAAAGCAATCTGTAAGACCTGAACATATTATCATAATGAATACTGAAGAACAGTATTGGAATGATTTTGTGAATAAGGCAGGTGCTAATCCGGCTGATAAATACGACAATATTATCGTTGAACATGTAAGCAAAAAAGAATTTGACCACGGAGAGACCAGAAACCGCGGAGTAATGCTTTCTTCCGCAGATTTTTTTCTTATGATGACACAGGATGCATTTCCAAGGGATAAGGCACTTATAGCTTCTCTTGCGAAGTCGCTTGATGAGGATGTTGCGGCAGCATATGCAAGACAGTATCCGAGACCTGATTGTAATCTTGCGGAGAGATATTCAAGAAAATTCAACTATCCAAACGAGTTTATCAGAAAAACTCAGGCGGATGTAAGCAGATTGGGAATAAAGACTTATTTTTGCTCAAATGTATGTGCCATGTACAGGCGCGATATATACGATAAGATAGGTGGATTTACGCATAAGACTATCTTTAACGAGGATATGGTATATGCGGGAAATGCATGCCAGAAGGGATATGCTATATGCTATGTTCCCGAAGCGGGAGTGGTTCATTCACATAACTACACCTGTATGCAACAATTCCACAGAAATTTTGACCTTGGAGTATCACAGACGGATCATCCCGAGATATTCGGCAATATAAGTTCCGAGTCAGAGGGAAAGAAGATGGTCGGACAGACTGTCAATCATTTCAGACATATAGGAAAGGGATACCTTATACCGCATTATATAATTATGTGTGGTTTCAGATGGCTGGGTTACAAGCTTGGCAGAAATTATCAGAAATTGCCACAGCGTTTGGTGACAGCGTTTTCGATGAACAAGGAATATTGGGTGTAAATAATGGAATTAGATCTTTCAGGAAGCAATATTAAAATATCCGATGACATGCATACATGGGAGGAGGTTAACCTTCTTTATAATGCTGCGCTGAAACAGATACAGACCAAGATTGAAATCCTCAATGAGGAATTTCAGGAGGTTCACAGATATAATCCTATTGAGCACGTTAAGGCCAGAGTTAAAGGGGCTGAGAGCATTGTCAAAAAGCTTAAGAGGAACGGATACGAATCTACCATTGAGAATATGGTGCGCTATGTGAATGATATAGCAGGTATTCGTATAATATGCTCTTTTACATCCGATATATACAGAATAGCTGAGATGATCAGTAGCCAGAAGGATATTCAGGTGCTGACCATTAAGGACTATATCATGAATCCCAAGGACAGCGGATACAGAAGCTATCATATGATTGTTTCACTTCCTGTTTATCTTTCGGACAGGATAGTAAACGTGAAAGTTGAGATTCAGATAAGAACAGTTGCAATGGATTTTTGGGCTTCACTTGAGCACAAGATTCAATATAAATTTGAGGGGAAGGCACCGGTGCATATAAATACCGAGCTTTATGAGTGCGCCAAGATGGTGGCCGATCTGGATGCCAGAATGTTGTCCCTTAATGATGAGATTCAGGCAATTGAGAATACTACCGCAAATTAACGGTAGTAGAGGCATTTGGGGGTAAATGTCTTAAAAAGCCGTATTAATGAGGAGTGGCCAGACACATCGCTGCGCCCGGCCTATTATGAAAAAATCTATCTAAATTTTAAATTAAGTTCGTCGTTGTTTTGCTCTGAAAATACTATACAAGTTAAATATGAACAAAGTATGAACGGCCAATGAACAAATGGTAAAAGTACACAATAATAAACTTTTTGATATTACAATCTTGTCTAATTTGCATAATGGATGATAAGCTATATTGTATGCAGATTAGGGGAGTAACGCATTTATGAGGAGGGAACCTTATGGAGAACTTTATGGACAAACTTGCTGAAAAGTTTAGCCCACAGGACATAATAAAAGCCAACTCCCAGGCGGAGATGGCAGAAGCCCAGAGAATCAAGAAGGAAGCTGAACACTACAGGAAAGAAATCGAAGAATTGCGCAGGGATGCTGCAGATTACAGCAGGCAGCTTGAACAGCTTGAGGAATTGATAGAAGCTTCAAGGGATTATGCGGAAGAGTTTGATAAAGTTTTCAATAAAATAGATGAGAGCAATACCAAGACTCATGATGTCGGTGTACAGATATACAGAAATGTTCAGGCGATTGTGGATAAAAATCGCGAAAAGGTCGAGGAAGAGATGACTGAGATCAACAAGAAGATGGAAACGGTTCTTGATATCGTTGAATATAAAAATAATGCGGTTGGTCCGCTACTTATAATTATATTACTTATTGTTGTGGCAGATCTTTTGTTTAATGTTTTAAGGATATTCGGAGTACTTTAACCAGCTTATATAGAAAGACTTTTATGCGATGAATTTAAGAGATACGGTATTTAAAAAGAAGATTAAAATATGGTTTTTGGAATCGACGGTGATAATTATCTTTTTGTGGATTTTGTTCATGCCAAACATGACTAATTACCAAAAGAATGAAAATAATTACTTCACGATAAAGATAAACGGTCAGGAAGTTGGTAAAGTGGGTTCACGAAACGATGCCTATGAAGCTTACAGATACGCCAGAAGAGCGATCGCAAAGGGGAATGACGATCTTACTCTTACTATGGCAGATCTTTCTATCGAAGGCGAGAGTAAGATGTGGGGTGTTGTAGAATCACCTGAGAAAATAGCAGCCAAGATGGCTGCAGTTCTCAATCAGAGTAAGATTGATTCGATTCAGAAGACATATTCTGTTAAAATAAATAAGTTTTCTTTGAATCTGGCAAGCATTGATGAGGTAAAGAATCTTTTGGAACGTGTTATTTCTATGTACGATGAGAAGGACATGTTTGATGTGAATCTTGAACTTGATTCTACCAGAGAAGTAAACGTGCTGATGCCCAAGGTTCAGAGTAAGGAAGAGATTCAGGAAGAAGAGGGCACGCTAAAGCCGCTCCTTTCAAATATCGGCGTAAATAAAGTTATAAGAGATGCGGCAGATGCTGCGGATATAAAAAGCGATTATAAGGATTTCAATGATTTCAAATATGGACTGGTTAAAATTGATTTTAACGATAAGATAGAGATTGTTGAAAGTTATCTTCCAGCCTATAAATTGGCAAATCCCGATACGGCTTTCACCGATCTTACGGGAGATAAGGAAAAAGAAGAAACATATGAAGTACAGACGGGTGACAGTTTATATAGTATAGCCGTTCATCATAACCTGACTGTCGATCAGCTTGTTGAGATGAATCCTGATAAGCTTCAGGATGCGGCTTCAACAATAAGAGATCACGATAACTTGACGGTTGTGGTTCCGAGACATGAGCTTTCTGTAAGATATGTCATGGAAGAGCTTCGTAAACATGAGAGTTATCAGGCACCCATATCAAAAATTACAAATAAAAAGTGGTTTACGACCGAGCAGAAGGTTGTTCAGGAAGCGGTTCCCGGAGTTCGTGATGCGGTTCTTCTTACAACTTATGTGGATAACCGAGTGGAAGGCACTCCTGAAGTTGAAAAAGTTGTAAAGACCAAAGAAGCCGTTCCTAAGGTTATTGAAATCGGAACAATTGAGCCGCCTTCATATATCAAGCCTATATCCGGAGGAAGATTGTCTTCAGGATTTGGCCCGAGAAAAAGACCTACCAAGGGTGCCAGCACCGTCCATAAAGGTGTGGACTGGGCAACGCCGGTAGGAACTACTGTCGTTGCATCTGCAGCCGGAACTGTAACAAGAGCCGGTTGGGGAAGTGGATACGGTTACTGCGTATATATCAAGCACAATGACGGAAGAGAAACAAGATATGGTCATCTTTCTAAGGTTGCATGCTCTGTAGGACAGAAAGTAAATCAGGGAGATAAGATTGCATTGTCAGGAAATACCGGTGTTTCATCGGGACCTCATGTACATTTTGAAATTCGTGTCAATGATAAACCTGTTAACCCATTGGAATATATTAATTAAAATGGTATAATTATTAATAATTTATTAGCGAAATGCGTAAAAACCTGCTCATTTTGTTGAAAAAACGCGGTACCATGGGGGCTCTGCTTGTTTTGACACAGTATTGGTATTGTGCTATTAATATTAGATGTCGAGTGTAATTAGGTTGGCACTACATTTGTGGTTAGATTACCCGGCAGGGAAAGGTTATATATGGAAAAGTATATTATAAAAGGCGGAAATCCGCTTGTAGGTGAGGTGGAGATAGGAGGAGCCAAAAACGCTGCGCTTGCGATTTTGGCAGCTTCAACTATGACGGATGAAGTCGTACATATAGAAAATATGCCTGATGAGTCGGACACTAATGTTATGTTACAGGCTATTGAGAGCATCGGAGCGATTGTTAAGAGAACAGGTAGACATTCCGTTAAGATATGTGCTTCACAGATCCACGACTATGTTATAGAGAATGATTATATCAAAAAGATAAGGGCATCATATTATCTTTTGGGAGCACTCCTTGGTAAGTACAAGAAGGCAGGAGTTGCACTCCCCGGAGGATGTAATATCGGACTTAGACCTATAGACCAGCATATAAAGGGATTTAATGCTCTCGGTGCATCGGTAAACATTGAGCACGGGATTATTGCCGCACATGCTGATAAGCTTACAGGTAATCACATCTATCTTGATGTTGTCAGTGTCGGAGCGACCATCAATATTATGATGGCGGCTGTAATGGCGGAGGGACTGACTGTTATTGAGAATGCAGCAAAAGAGCCTCATGTAGTTGATTTTGCAAACTTCCTTAACAGTATGGGCGCAAATATAAAAGGCGCAGGTACCGATGTTATAAGAATTCAGGGAGTTGAGAAACTTCACGGTACAGAATATGCCATTATTCCCGATCAGATTGAAGCGGGAACATTTATGCTTGCTGCAGCTGCAACAAGGGGTGACATTACTATAAAAAATGTTATTCCCAAGCATCTTGAATCAATAAGTGCCAAGCTTATTGAGATGGGATGTCAGGTTCATGAATCTGATGATGCGGTACGCGTAGTTGCGACAAAGAGACTTCAGAATACACATGTTAAGACTCTTCCTTATCCCGGATTTCCTACGGATATGCAGCCTCAGATGACGGTTGCACTTGGACTTGCAAGTGGAATCAGTGTTGTTACGGAGAGTATTTTCGAGAACAGATTTAAATATGTTGATGAACTCACCAGAATGGGTGCCAGCATTAAAGTTGAAGGCAGCTCAGCAATAGTAGAGGGAGTTAATAAATATACGGGGGCAACAGTTTCGGCTCCTGATTTAAGAGCAGGCGCGGCGCTTGTAATAGCGGCACTTACTGCAGACGGTATTTCCACAGTTGAGGATATTAAGTATATCGAACGTGGATATGAAGACTTCGATAAGAAGCTTCGTGAACTCGGAGCACATATCGAGAAAGTTGAGAGTGACAGAGAAATACAGAAATTCAGACTTAGAAATGCATAAAGAAAACAAATCTTTTTGATAATAGTTAAGACGGTCAATCGTGTGATCAATGTCATTAAGTTAACATTGACCAATTAAGGGATTAACCAAAGAATCAACAAGAGCGATTGAGGTATTTATATCTTCAATCGTTCTTTTTTTATTTCTGAGCATCACAACAAGACAGACGAAAGTCTGCCGCAAAAAGTATTCAATTAAGTATAATTATGCTACTCTATACAAGAAACCATGAAAAATCTTTGTAGTCAGATTTCGAGTGCGATGTCGTTCTGGCCGTATCGGTATAAGATTTCTTGCAATTATGGTTTCCAGATTGGGTGGTGATGCTCTTTCATAGAAGAAGAGTCTGCACATATGGACGGCAACTGAGAAGTTTGCTTTATATGTATGCTTTCTTTGTTTTTTAGCAATGACTACATGCGAGGTAATCATTTCAGAAAAGTTATACATAATCAGATGTGCATAGATTTCTTGATGGATGCACATCACCTTTTTTGAATGAAAATCAAGCATCCCTAATGTATACTTTAAATCTCGGAAAGATGTTTCAATTCCCCAACGGGCAGCGTATAGTCGCTTTAACTCTGTCGCTGGATACGCGTCTTTGTCAAGGTTCGTGAGTACTGTTTCGTAACTCTCAGTTCCTATTTCAAAACGGACCACCCTGAACTTTAATTCATAAAATATAACAGGATCTGCTTTTCTTGTTTTCTCCGGTAAATAATCGAAACTTGCGTTATGGGGGATAAATCGATATTTATTTTTATCTTTCATAAGTTCCTTTATTTCATTGGTTTGTTTTCGTACAAGCTTCAAGCAAATATCAACATCAAATTCATTCTCTTCAGGGAGTAGCAATCCGTCCTTTATGCCAGCTTTTCCATCTTTTACACGTATCAAAAAGAACCATCCTTTTTCCTGTATATGAGCCATGTTGTTATAAGATTCATATCCCCTGTCTGCGATGACTAAGGCCTTCTGTATGTCTGATTTATCAACCATTTCTTACAATGCCATATGTTCATTCCCACTCATACGCCCTTGTATTCTTGAATCAACATAAATATGTTGTTCAAGATCATAAAGGGCGTTTAAATGAATTAGGTTGTAAGGCTTCTGACCATTTGCCCCTGGAAAATAGGTATCTTCATCATCTGGATTAGTTGCGATTTGAATATCAGAACCATCTACTGCCAATAATCTTAATTGGCAAGATTGCTCGGTTATCTTTTCTGTGAACCCTGCCAATATATCCCTGAAGGCTTCAGGCTTGATTTTGCTCCGTTGTTGGACAAAAGCAGAGGCGGAGGGCATTTCAGGGTCATTATTAAAGATGTCAATCAACTCATTTGTAAGTCCCTTGCTACCCATTCCGATAATACTTTCCACGACTTTTTTAAAAGAGAGTTTTCGTTCTCGTGAAAAATCACGCCCTGGATTTGAACAATACTTATCAGAAGCATTTGCAACAGTTTCAATTTCCGACATTAATAGCTTTTTAATGTGTTTTGGTTTCATATAAGCACCTCCTTGCAATTAACTCTTGCTAATTACAAGGGCCGCTTTCGCTACCTCTCTATTCGATCAGTAGCGAAAGCGGCCGCACATTTTGTCGCTCGTGTCAAGTGTTAAAAAAAAGACCCCTATACCATTTCTGATATAGGAATCTATGTTTGTTATTTTAACTTAATGACATTGAGCCGTGGCTAGCCTTTTTTATGTAATAGGAAATTCCTCTGGAATCTCCTATTACATAAAAAACAAGCTGCGCTTGTAAGATGTGTCTCGCCTGCATATGTACTTAATTGCTTTCAGCAATTGCAGGCTCGCACTGCGGGAGTTTCGCATAGCGAAACTCTATCTTGTTGAATCCTTGACAGGGAAGAAATCCTATGATATAACATACTACGTCAGACATACTATGGCAGTCGAGTATAGAAATCGGAATATGTTTTATTAATAGGGGAGAGAAAGATGAAGAAGATAATAGGCCGTGTCACAGGTGTTATTTTGGCAGGGATTGTCCTGTTTATTACTATATTTGCTGTTTATCAGCATTTGAATATGCATGGAGCTCTTAAGCAGCTTAGAACAGAAGGCTATGAAAATCGAGTTTCAGTGGGTGATTATTCGCTTAATGTGTATCAGTGTGGAAAAGAAAATGGTAATCATAGAATAGTTTGCTTATCGGGATTTATTGATGGTGAAGCTGTCATAGCCTGGCGAGAAATGACAAAAGAAATTGAAAAGAATAATGAATTGTATTTCATCGACAGGGCTGGATATGGCTTGAGTGACGACACTAAAAACGATATGACAGTTGAATATGTTGTTGAGGACTATCGCAAGGCTCTTAAAAATGCCGGCGTGAAGCCTCCATATGTTCTTATAGGCCATTCCTTAGGCGGTATATATTCTACTTATTGGGAAAGCAAATATCCTGATGAAATAGAAGGTGTCGCAATTTTTGATGGCGTACCAGTTTATCCGATTGAAGAGGACCAGTACAGTGCTTGGGACTTCTTCCCTGGTTGGATGCATACAGCTGGTAAATTTGGTCTAATCAACGCTCTGATTAAGCCTATCTGTAATGAGGATGATGACGACAGTACTTTTGCTATCTTGGATGAAAAGCATAGAGATATAGCCTGGAGAGTATTATCTAAGACTATGGGTTCAAATGCCTGTAACTCAGAAGAAAAGCTATTTGGAGACAACATTAGAAAGACTTGGGACACCTTAAAAACGAATGAAATACCTAAAGTATATGTTGCGGCCACAACATATGGAGTAGAAAGTGAAAATCCTGATATAAAAGCAACATATATGGAAAAGCTAGGAAATTGTCAGATGGTAGAGTGCCCTGGATGGCATGAAATATATCTGGATAAACCTGAGAAATGCTCAGATATCCTGGTTAATTTTATTAAGGAAATTAATTGATATAATCACCCTATATAATGATGTGAGTGTCAAAAGTAAATTTTGCTTAGCACAAGCTAAAGCCTGTGTACATACTAAAAACTTCTTTTTAGTCGGTTTTTAGTATGATTTTTTATATCAGTTGAGTGGAAACAAGAATGAAAAAGGCTAGCCGATAGAAAATCAATGTCATTAAGTTAAGATGACAGCCCAAAAGATCTCTATGTCAGAAATGACATAGGGGTCTTTTTTTCTTAAAAGGTATTGACAGATTATCGTAAATGTGTGGCCGCTTTCGCTACTGATGTTTTAAAGGTAGCGAAAGCGGCCCTTGTAATTAAGGAAAACTTGATTGCAAGGAGGTCACA
>JAEEGF012351463.1_pt1 | contig 29727 bp, 22 predicted proteins | sample 9134171 | NCBI WGS metagenome assembly JAEEGF01 (sample SAMN16246542, study PRJNA631951) | gut metagenome | biome: gut microbiome; feature: rumen; material: AP-attached | host: Bos | place: Iran: Karaj | collected 2018-10 | reverse complement strand
TAAACTTGTAAAGAGGTGCAAGTACGTCGCTTACCTTAACGAAGGAAGCCAGGAACCAGTTTGTTCCCTGTACCGGATCGATTGATACGTAGTAATCTATTCCATCTGTTCCGTGAAGGGTGAAAATGTCATCCCTTCCGCCGGAGGTAGTTATCTTGGAAATCTGCTGGATAAAGTCGTCATTGGGATAATCGGCTACATCCTTACCAATCTGATCTTCGGCAGGTGATGCGATCATTATCGTGCCGTCGAACATCATGGTTGAGCCTGTTCCAAGGGGCTTATATGCGCTGGCTGTTTTGGATATTCCTGAAAGAACGATATCTGTTGAAAGTATACCGGTTCTTCCGTCAAGAAGCTTAACCTCTCTTGAACCGCACACAACTGTATCGCCAGTGGTCGCATCCACAGAGGGCTCACCGATTATGATGGAAGATTTACCAATGGCATTTTTGTACCAGTCTCTGGAGGTGGGATCATAGTCCGGATCCGGTTCCCATTTGCCGCCATCGTAGAAGGATTCTTTGCCAATTGCAAGATATACGTCGATTACAACGCCCGGGTACTCATCCATTCCGGGGAGAAGCGCTCCTACGTATGCGTTGTCATCAGCATATGTAGACTTTTCCAGAGTATCACCAAGACCGTTATAATAGGACACCATACTGGACATTTGTCCCGCAATCTCTGCAGCATTAGCTTTGGCTTCCATCGCAAGACCGTTCGTGGCCTCTTCCACGATGACATTTTTAGCACTTATCGCCATGAAAATTGACACAATTGCGATAGCGACAATTATCATGGGAATGATAACCAGAAGAAGCTGAGCACTGATGTGCTTACTGAGCGATTTTTCGTTAGTTTTATCAGCCATAATCATAGTACCTCCGTAGAATAATTTTTATATGTAAATTATACTTTGAAAGGGTCAGAATAAAGATTATAAAATTATAAATAGTTTCTAATCTTTTTATAATTTTTGCTATAATATGATATAGGAGTCATATGTCAAAAAATACGAAATAATGATAACTAATTCAGGAGGCAGTACATGGACAATTTTACTTACTATGCACCTACGGAAGTTGTTTTTGGAAAAGGTGTTGAGAACAATATTGGCTACACAGCCAGCAAATATGGAAAGAAAGCTTTCCTGGTATTCGGAAAGGGAAGCGTTGTAAGAAGCGGTCTCCTTGGAAGAGTTGAGGACTCTCTTGCGGCAGCAGGCGTAGAGTATATGGAGTTTGGAGGAGCAAAGCCCAATCCCACTCTTGAGCATGCAGAGGATGGCGTAAGGGAAGCTGTTCATTTCGGTGCAGATATGATAATAGGTATCGGCGGAGGAAGCGCTATTGATACAGCCAAGGCCATTGCCCACGGCGCAGCCAATCCCGATGAGAAGCTCTGGGATATCTGGGTTAAGAGAGTTCAGCTCACAAAGTCTCTTCCCGTTGGCGCAGTTCTTACAATAGCTGCTGCCGGAAGTGAGATGAGTGATTCCGCTGTTCTTACAAACGAGGAGCTTGGAAAGAAGGCTGGAATCAACACTGAATTTAACAGATGCAGATTCGCTATCGTGAATCCCGAGCTTGGAACAACTTTACCTAAGAACCAGATAGCAGCCGGTGTAACGGATATCATGATGCACACAATGGAGAGATACTTCATCCCGGATTCCCACTGCGATATGACCGACGAGATAGCAGAGGGACTTCTTCGCACAGTGATCAAGAATGGAGCGAAGGTTGTGGAGGCTCCTTCGGATTACGATGCAATGAGTGAGGTATTCTGGGCTTCAAGCCTTTCACACAATAACCTCACTGAGTGCGGCCGCGGCAAGGACTTCTCAGTTCATAAGCTTGGACATGCGCTCTCAGCAAAGTATGATGCCACCCATGGCGCATCCCTTGCAGCGGTTTGGGGAGCATGGGCAAAAGATCTTTATAAGGGAGCCCTTCCCAGATTTGCAAGATTCGCCCGCAGCGTATGGGGAGTTACTGAGGAAAATGACGAGGCTGCAGCTCTTGCAGGAATAGAGAAGACTGTGTCATTTTTTAAATCCATAGGAATGCCTGTAAGCGTAAGAGAGCTGGGGGTTGACCCTTCAGATGAAGATATTAAGGAGCTTTCTCTTGATGCAACCATGAAGGATACAGTAAAGCTCTCAAGAATCAGGCCCTTAAGTGCGACAGATGTAGAGAAAATATATAGAGATGCTTTATAAAAATTTAACTAATAGAAGAATTATATAATTATGCCCCTCATTCTCTTTGTTGATACAATATAATTGCAATAAAGAGTAATGAGGGGTTAATTTTATGATCAATTGGAATTTCGATTATGTAATTCCAAGCCTACTTATTCTGATAATAATCATGGGATACTACTTTTCATTGCCGAGACTTCCTGTCAGGCTGAATAAGGTATTCCTGGCTATTATGGTTAATGAAGGCTTCGTTATAATATCGGATATAATCGCCAGCTGGGCATGTAATGAGTACAAGACATTACCGACCTGGATAGTGGTTTTATTAAATATGCTCTATTTTGCAGCCTTCTTTACCGGGTGTTTTTTGTTCTTTGAAATGGGTGTTACCCTTCTGCGCATTGATCCATCCAGAAAAAATGTAAGAAAATGGCTTATAAGGATTCCTTTTATATTGTCGGAAATCCTTACTGTTAGTAGTGTCTTTTTCGGATTTATTTTCTATATTGATGAAACAGGGTATCACCGTGGACCACTCCACTTCATGGTTTACGTTACCCTTTATTTCTACATATTCATGAACTATTTTACCCTGTTTACACATTGGAACAGACTGCGAAGAAGGCATGAAAGAAACGGCATTATCGGTTATACCACAATGCTACTGATTGGAACTGCACTGAGGTATTACCTGCCGCTTTATCTTATTTTTGACACCTTCTGCCTGATGGCAGTTCTTATAATTTACCTGTCCTACGGTAACCCTGAATTTTTCCTTGAAACCAGGAACATGGCCTTCAACAGCAAGGCCCTGAGAATTTTTATAGAGGAAAATGAGGACAGGGGAAGATATAAGATTCTCGCTTTTATTATTCGTGATTACCATGACCTTAGGGATATCTATGGAACTATACAGATGAATCAGGGAATTGCTCTGATATCTGAGTTCCTTAAGAAGAACTATCCTGAGGTTATCCAGTTTTATTATCAAAATGGACGCTTCGTACTTCTTGGCAACAGAGGAATGGACTGGGAGGAGATTCATGAGGAAATAAGACACCGGTTCCTTCTTCCATGGAAATCTGATGATGCGGAGCTCTATCTGGAGGTGGGCTTTGCTCTGGTTGACCTTTCAAAGGGCTATGGAAACGCAGATGAAGTGCTTAACTCCATCGGACTTTTATTGGAAAGAGCAGACAGACTCGGGGATGACTACAATGTCCTTACCGATGATAATGCTCTTCAGGATTATGCAGACAGAATCTATCTGAAGAAGACCATGGAAAATGCCATTGATCATAAGGCAGTGGAGATATACCTACAGCCCCTTATTGATGCCAATAAGCGCACCCTTGTGGGAGCGGAGGCACTGGCAAGAATCCGTGATGAAAAGGGACATATCGTGCCTCCCGGAGCCTTCATTCCGATAGCCGAGCAGAATGGCCGAATCAATGAGCTGGGAGAGCAGGTATTTGAAAAGGTCTGCCAGTTTATAGCGAATAGCGATGTGGACAGCTTTGGACTCCAGTTTATAAATGTCAATCTGTCACCTATCCAGTTCATGAGAACTGACCTTGGAGACAGGTTCTTAAAGGTTGTGGACAGATATGGCGTTGATCCTTCAAGGATACATCTGGAGATCACAGAGGAAGCCATGATAGACGACCAGCAGATGGAAAAGCAGATACAGGCAATGCAGAGAGATGGCTTTAAGTTTGTTTTGGATGATTACGGAAAAGGTTACTCTAACCTTACAAGACTTAAGAAGAGTCCCTTCATAAATGTAAAGCTCGACATGGAAATCGTATGGGATTACTGTAATGCACCTGACCACATACTTCCCATGATGGTAGGAGCCTTTAAAAAGATGCATTTTGGCATAACCGCCGAGGGAATAGAGACAGAGGAAATGGCAAAGAAGATGACAAACATTGGCTGCGATTATCTGCAGGGAATGCTGTTCTCAGCGCCACTTCCGCCGGAAGAGTTCCTTGAACAGTATAGAGGCTACTAAAAATATAAAAGCATGCAGATTTTTAATCGATTCTGCATGCTTTATTTTTTAGTAGAGCTTATCCAATATTGTTTACTATTCCAAAAGATATATAGTTGTCTACGATAGCCTTAAAATCCGTGCCTTCCTCGCACTTTTCATTATAAATTCCGTCCACCATCAGGCGAAGTCCGCCGCCCTCAAAATGCTCAACAACCTTATAGCGATCCTTGTAGAATGAGCTTCTTGAAACCGCCACATCTCTTCGTATGCCCTTGAATTCCGAAAGGGGACATCCCGGGAAATTGATATTTACTATCTGACCGTAGTCAAGCTTTACCTTAAGAGCCTCCTTTAGCATGTCTTTAAGATATGCGTTTGTGACCTCGTGATCATCATCTATGTTTTCCGATAATGCCACTGCGTGGAATCCCTGAAAAGCTGCTTCAAAGGCTGCTCCTGCTGTGGCGGAGTACTGGATATCCGTTGCTGCGTTATAGCCAAAATTGATGCCTGAGAGGACCACATGGGGCTTTTTCGGCATGATATTAAGACTTCCCACGCGGACACAGTCGCCGGGAGTTCCGCTGCAGGAAAATGCGTGAACGCCCTCAACAGGGAAATCGTGAGGGAAAACATCTATCGGGTCTCTCAAGGTAATGCTGTGTGAAGCAGCGCTCCTTTGGTGCGCCGGAGCTACAACCCACACCTCACCGAATTCCTTTGCAGCTTCCGCCAGTCTGTGGATACCGCCTGCATCTATTCCGTCATCATTTGTGATTAGTATTCTTCGCATATAAAACCTCTGAAAATGATTTTTTTCTATACTAACATAAATCGCAACAACCAAAAAGAAATAAGCAAGATTATGTAAGACACGGAGCCTGTAATAATGCGAACATAGACTTGATAAACTAACGATATGACTATAGAAAATGAGGATAGTAATGGGTGCTTTTAAGACAGGTATTTACAGGAACCTTTTTAAGGAAATAGGAAAAAGCGACGCCGAGATACAGGCACGTATCGACGAGGCGGTTAAGACATTTTTCTACGATGAAAATGAGAGAATTTATCATGAAGCCGGTGAGGATATGGGTTACCTTACCGACACCGGTAATAACGATGCCAGAACAGAGGGTATGTCCTATGGCATGATGATGTGCGTTCAGCTGGATATGAAGGAGGAATTCGACCGCATCTGGAAGTGGTCCAAGACCTACATGTTCATGACAGAGGGCGACAACGAGGGCTATTTTGCCTGGTCCTGTCAGACAGACGGAACCAAGAATGCCTATGGTCCTGCTCCTGACGGCGAGGAATTCTACGCAATGGCGCTTTTCTTTGCATCACACAGATGGGGCGATGGCGAGGGAATATTTGAGTACAGTAGAGAGGCGAGAGAGCTGCTTAGCGCCTGCATTCACAAGGGAGAAAACGGAAGACCGGGATGTCCCATGTGGAATAAGGAAAACGGACAGATTCTTTTTGTTCCGGGAAGCCCGCACACAGATCCTTCCTATCATCTGCCGCACTTCTACGAGCTTTTTGCGCTGTGGGCAAATGAGGAGGACAGGGAGTTTTTCGCAAATGCAGCAAAGGTCAGCAGAGACTACCTGGTAAAGTGCTGCCACAAGGAGACGGGACTTAGTCCTGAGTATGGTAACTTCGACGGTACACCCATGGACAAGGAACTGCCCTGGGGACAGTTTGGTGATTTCTTCAGTGATGCCTACAGAACTGCAGCAAATATAGGGCTTGATGCAGTATGGTTTGGCGAGGAGAAAAAGCATCTGGGGGCACCGCTTCGCATGATGAAGTTCTTCGGAACAGATCTTGAGGCAGTAAGATGTGCTTATAAGGTTGACGGAACACCTCTTGAGAGACCTGTTCTTCATCCTCTTGGACTTTTATCAGCGACTGCGCAGGGGGCACTTGCAGCTGCTGATGATGATTTTGAAACCGCAAAAAAATGGGTAGAATGGTTTTGGAATCAGCCGCTCAGGAAGGGCGTTCGCAGGTACTATGACAACTGCCTGTACATGTTCGCGCTTCTGGCACTTTCGGGGAATTACAGAATTTACTGATTCTAAAAAGCATGTATTGGGGTGCTTTTTAAGATAAAGGAATGAAAAATATTTAAACTGGAGGAGGTTTAAAAAAGTTATGGGTAAACAACTAATCTATTCGGTGTATTTTATTATGCCGATACTTCTTTTGTGGGGGGCTAAGCCACAGGGAAAAGGACAGTGGAACGACAGTCTGTCACTGTCACAGACCAAGGCATTTCAGGGATTTTTAACAGTGGCAATTATGTTGCATCACATCGGCCAGAAGACCTGCGCATCCTGGCTCTTTCCTAAGAGCCGCATTATTCCGGGGCTTGAGTTCTTTGTTCCGATAGGTTACATCCTTGTTTCATTCTTCCTTTTCTTCAACGGTTACGGAGCTTACAAGAGCTTCCACACCAAGAAGAACTACCTGAATGGCTTTGTGAAAAAAAGAATACTGCCTGTGGTGTTATCACTCTATTCAACAACACTGATATTCTTCATCGCAAGACTTCTTATAGGTGAGAAGATGGATATGCCCGGCGCACTGCTTTACCTTTCAAGCATCAAGCTTTGCAATCCCAACACCTGGTACGTGATAGTCCTTCCGTTCTTCTATCTGGCATTTTATCTTGCCTTCAGATTCATTAAAAAGGACGGCCTTGCAGTAGCAGCGACAACAGCTTTCGTGGTTGCATACATTCTTGTTGGAACCAGCATCGACCACAACGATTACCTTATAAGGGGTGAGTGGTGGTGGAACTGCGTGCACATGTTCCCTGTGGGAATCCTCTTTGCAAAGTATGAGGACAAGATCATCCCTCATCTCAAAAAGTACTACTGGGTATATGCAATCCTTGCAGTTGCAGCACTCTATCCTTTATATCTCTATTCCGTACATGCGCAGGATTTCTTCTCCTACTACGGCGAGAACTTCGGTGCACCGGACAAGGTTTTGAGAAGACGTATGACACTTCTAAGCCAGGTATTTGTAACCATGGACTTCGTATTTGCATCACTCCTTCTTGGAATGAAGGTTAAGATCGGTAACAGATTCCTGAAATTCATGGGAACGATAACCCTTGAGTTCTACCTGATCCACGGACTTTTCGTAGAGCTCTGTGACCACACCTTTGATGGCGGTGTGAAATCACCCTTCCCGATCAAAAATGTATTCCTCTATGTACTGGTAGTATTCGCTCTGGGTGTTCCCTCCGCAATACTGTTAAAGAAATTACATGGTCTGATTCTTGGAATTGGCAAAAAAGCAAAACAGCCTGTCGAACTTAAGAAGGCATCATAAAATAAGCTGCGGCGCATGTGCAAAAGTGCATATGTGCCGTATTTTTTTTTATCGTAACTTAATGCGCTGTTTATCAGATTTTTATAGGCATGTTGGATAATAAATTATGATTATTTTATTATGTCTAGCAATGCTTTTTGGCTAAAAAAATGAGGACAATCCTATGGGAAAACGAATTTTATCAGCAGTAATAATAATGACACTACTAATCAGTATGACAGCTGCCTGCAGTAAGAAAAACGAAGAGGTTGTGGGCGGGGACGCCGAGGAAGAAAGCGGCGAGCTTGTGGTAATTGATATCAATCTTACTGATGAGGATTACGGAATCGGGGTAAATAAGAATAAGCCCGAGATCCTGGAAAAGATAAACGAATTCATAGAGGCCGGATTTGAAAACGGAAAATATGATGAAATAACCGGACACTATTTTGGCGGTACGGGGGATCCTGTTGGCATACCTACAGGGACCCGGGATGATAAAAAGGACCAGCTTGTGGTAGCAACAACCGGAGATTTTGAGCCCTTTGATTATGATGAGGGTGATCTTCATTACGGCATTGATAAGGAGCTTATAAAGGCTATCGCTGATTACATGGGTAAAGAGCTGGTGCTTGTAAATGTTAATTTCGATATCATGTTCCAGACGGTTGCACAGGGAAAATGTGATGCCTGCATAGCCGGAATAACAATAAATGAAAAACGGAAAGAGTTTGTAGACTTTTCGGTGCCTTATTTCAATGCAGGACAATGCCTTGTAACAAATAAAGCAGATAATGATTTCAAGGATGCAAAGACAAGGGAAGAAGCAGAGGAGATACTGAAAAATCTTGATGAATCAGTAGTTATTGCTGTTGAGGCAGAGACTACCGGAGAGAGCTACCTTCAGGGGGGAGCCGGTGATTTTCCGGGGGTAAAATGTAAGATCATGAAATGCTCAACCCTCGCGGACTGTATCATAGCTCTTCATAACGGAAATGCAGATTATGTCATTGGAGATAACGCTACACTTAAATATCTGGTAGCTAATCAGTAATTTATGTGATCGGGGCTCTATATGAAAAAGTTAAAGGGATACACCTGGATATTGATATTAGTAGTACTATTGTTGATCTTGGCAGGCCTTATTATAGGTCTGTTTAGAATGTCCATTCAGAACGACGAAGAAAAGACAATAGTCGGTGGTGTTTTCCTGGATGATATTGATGACGGAGGTTGGAGCGAAAATCATTACAACGGACTCAAGACAGCATGCGATGCTCTGGGATTAAAGCTTGAGGTAGTAACCAATGTCGAAGAGAAGGCTGCCAGTGAAGAAGCTGCTGTGGAAGAACTGGTGAGCAAGGGGTGCAATGTCATATTCCTCACCAGTGAAGGCTATGGAATGGATATGTACCCTGTGATGGCTAAATACAATAATGTTGAGTTCTACACAGTATCTCCCCACTCTGATTTGTCAAATGTAACGACATATTTCTGCAGACTTTATGAGATGCGATACCTTGCAGGAATGATCGCGGGCAGAATGACCCAAAGTAATATCCTTGGATATGTTGCAGGCGGAAGAAATCCGCAGGTAACAAGGGGAATCAATGCGTTTACCCTGGGGGCCAGATCAGTTAATCAGGATGTGACAGTCAAGGTGAGATATCTTGATAACTGGACGGATCCGGAAGATGAATATTTACAGGCAAAAAAGCTGATAACAGAGGATGGTGCTGACCTCATAACCTATCATGCCAGCCTCAATACTGCTATTGATGCTGCAGAAGAACTGGGGGCTTATTCAGTCGGTTATGGCATGGATATTAAAGGATATTCTGACAAATGTCTGACCAGTGTTATATATCACTGGGATGTGGTATACCGGAAAATTCTTGAGGATTTTTTGAAGGGTGCTATTACCGACAACCATTATTACTTCCTTGGAATGAGAGAGGGAGCGGTTTCCTTTACGGATGTTACGAATATTGTGCCCCCGGATGTAAAGCTCCTTGTAGATGCAAAGAGGAAGGAGTTTGCCAAAGGCTCATTCGTTTTTGAAGGAGAGATAATCAGTAATACCGGAAAAGTCATGTGCAGGAAGGGTGAAAGAATAAGCGATGATGCGCTCTTAAGGCGCATGAACTGGTTTGTGGAAGGAGTGGAAGTCTATGGATAGAAAGCTCCAATACATGCCTGGTCGAATTTTTATACTCCTCCTTACAGTCTTTCTCATTTTAACAACATTGGGAATTATTTTTTATGTCAAATTGGATAATCGTATCAACATAATTGCCATGAAGAACATAGAAAATGAGGCAAGGTCAGCTGCGATTTATTATCATGAAAATTTAAGAACCGAGATGTTGGCCCTTGAGCACATAGCGTGGATACTTGGGGATGATAATATCGGGGAAGGCGAAGGTCTTGAGCAGGCCAAAATAGTCATCCGGAATGTGTTTGACTCAGAACCCAGTATTATTCTTGGAATTATGGATGGAGAGAGAAATCCTGTATATGAAGGTGCGATTGATCCTACTGAATATGAGGGACTTCTTGAGTCATTCCGTGGTAACAGTGGCGTATCCTACATGAAAACCGGTGCACTGATGTTTTCTTATGCTGTCATTAAAGGGGATAATGTCCGGTACGTTTTGTATTCAATATGCTCATCAGCCTATATCAAAAGAAAGCATGGGCTTGATAATATTATGAATCTGGGCAGTGTTGCACTTATGACCAGAGATGATGAAATAGTGATTCCGTTCACTAATATGAAAAAAGAAGATGCTGCATTTTTCAACAGTGCATCCGTAAGAAATGTCTTTAAGAGATTAGGCAGAGAGCATACTGTTGATTCAGTTGCGATAGAAAAGGTAAAGACTACAAAGGGCGAGATGTATTTCTATTCCGCAGAGCTTGAGAACTCCCCCTTTGTAATTGTCGGAGCTCTTGAAAAAGAGGAGGCTCTGGCTAATTATGCTAACGTTAAGAATAGGGTTATCATTGCGTATGCACTACTTGTAATACTTGTAATGATCATACTGATTTTCTTCCTGCAGGCATCCATAAAAGCGAGAGAAAGTGAAGAGCTTAGGGAAGCAAAACAGATTGCTGAGGAAGCATCAAAAGCAAAGGGACTTTTCCTTGCAAATATGTCCCATGAAATAAGGACCCCTATAAATGCCATTATCGGAATGGATGAAATGATCCTGAGGCAGGGGCATGACAGTAAGATACAGCAGTATGCTTACAGCATTAAGAGCTCTGCCACATCACTCCTTAGTCTTGTAAATGATGTGCTTGATTTTTCAAGACTTGAGGCAGGAAAGCTAAAGCTTATGGATGAGGACTATAATCTTTCAACCCTCCTTACGGATATCTCTATCATGATAAAGACCAGGGCTGAAGGTAAGGGGCTCGATTTCCATATTGATATAGACAGGAATATACCGGATCATCTTATAGGTGATGGCACAAGACTTAAGCAGGTAATAATAAACCTTCTTACAAACGGAGTAAAGTACACCAACGAAGGCTTTGTACATCTCATCGTCGACTATGAAAAGCTAAGTGAGGATGAGATAAATCTGATGATCACAGTAAAGGATTCCGGAATCGGCATGAAGCAGGAGAGCATTGATAAACTTTTCCTTGCCTTTGAGAGATTTGATGAAAATAAAAACAAGACCATTGAGGGTACCGGTCTTGGTATGAGCATAGTCAAGCAGATACTTGATGCCATGGAAACTACCATAGATGTTAAGAGCGTCTATGGTGAGGGAAGTGAGTTTTCATTTGAAGTAAAGCAGAAGGTTAAGAATTGGGAGAGCATTGGTAACTATGAGGAGGCAGCAGAGAAAGTAGCCCTTAGTCAGGAAAGCTATCAGCCTGCTTTTTATGCCCCTGATGTACGAATACTTTCCGTGGATGACATGGAGATCAACCTTAAGGTTGTAGCGGGACTCTTAGAGCCCACCGGAGTTGTCATTGATTCCGTTCTTAGCGGCGCAGCGGCTCTTGAGATGATAGAGAAAAATCACTACGACATAATGCTCATTGACCATAGAATGCCCGGAATGGATGGCGTTGAGCTTTTGCAGAGAATAAGGAGCCTGCCTGAAAACGAAAACAGAAACAGCGTATGCATTGCGCTTACAGCCAATGTTTCCGAGGAAGGAAGGGATGCGTATATCAAGGAAGGCTTCAACGATTATCTGGCTAAGCCTATTAACGTTAAGACCATGGAGGAGACTATCCTGAGGTACATTCCCAAGGAGAAGCTTGGAGAGCAGCCGGATAAAAAAGATACATCTCCGGGAAGTGGAACGGGTGAGGAGCAAAAGACTACCCCCAGTATCTCACAGGCAAGAGATGAGATTAAGAGACTGGAGTCTGAGGGCCTTATCGATACGACCCATGTTCTTGAATATTCAGGAACTGAGGAGATGTTCATAGACACTTTGAGGTTCTTCAGAGATTCGATAGGCAAAAAGTCCGACGAAATTGAAAAGCTCTATTACGATGAGAACATAGAGGATTATACGACCAAGGTTCATGCACTTAAGAGCGCTGCCAGAATGGTGGGCCTGACTGAACTTTCGAATATGGCTAAGCGTCTTGAGGAGGCAGGTAAAAAAGAGGATATCGACTATATCAGAGATAATACATGGGATACATTATCAAAATATCGCACGTATAAGGACATACTTGCGAAGGTATAGAGGGGACAATCTATGGGTAATAAGAAAATACTGGTGGTGGATGACGATGATCTGATGCGTGCGGTCACTGTCAAAATGCTCCAGCCTAAATATGACATCATTACGGCAGGCTCCGGGCAGGAGGGAATTGATACCTATGAAAGTGAAAAGCCCGATCTTATCCTGTCGGATCTTATGATGCCTGAGATGGACGGCTTCGAAATGATGGAGCGACTTAGGGAAAAGCATAATTTCGTTATTCCTGTCATGTTTATGACCGCCTATTCCAGTGATGATGCCGAAAGAAAAGGGTTTGAAATCGGTGCGGTGGATTACATCAGAAAGCCCTTTAAGGCTGAGGTCCTTTTGCACAGGATTGATAATATCCTTCAAAATGTCGAGAGGATAAGAAACTTAAAGGAAGCTGCTGAAATAGAGCCTATGACAGGGCTTCTTAACAAGGTTACAACTGTCAGACAGGTCGATGAGATTGCCAGCAAGGGCGGCGGAATCCTCATGATGGTGGACCTTGACAGCTTTAAGCTTGTAAACGATATCTATGGTCACGAAGCAGGCGATAAGGTTCTTATCTGGTTCGCTGAGCTCCTTAGAAGTATTATGCGCTCCAACGACATAGTCGGAAGAGTGGGCGGTGATGAATTTGTTGCCTTCTGTCAGAATGTCAGAAACGAGAGGATGGTTGCGGAGAGGACCCAATTCATGAACCGCAAGCTTCTTACGTATGCAAAGGAGCTTTTTGGCGAGGATATGAATATTCCTCTTGGCGTCTCTGTAGGCGCGGCAATCTGCCCAGATGAGGGAACGGATTATCAGACACTATATAAAAAGGCTGACCAGGCGCTCTATAACGTCAAGATGGCAGGTAAGCACAACTTCGCATTTTTCAAAACCGGAGAGGAGAAAAACAGGGAGAAATCGGCTGAGGGTCTTGATGAGATAGATATGCTCCTTAAGGAGAGGGATGTAAAGAAGGGCTCCCAGATTCTTACGCTGGATAACTTCAAGCTGATATACAGGTTTATGATGCGTTTTCAGAGGAATTATGCGTGGGATGTGCATCTTCTGGTATTCAGGGTCGAATCCAAGACGGAAAATGATGATGACCTATCCAGAATGACGGACTATTTTTTGAATGTGGCAGCAGGGTGTCTTAGGGGAAGTGACAGCTTTACAAAGCTTGGAAATAATACCGTGCTAGCGATTTTCCTAAAGGCCACGGAGGCTGAGGTGAAAATCCCAATCCTCCGAATAAGGGAGAGGTGGGAGTCAGATCCCGAAACCGCAGGCTACACCTTCAGTTATGAGATGCAGTACATGATGCCGGATTGACGTTAATTTGTTACATAATATTACATTATATTAATGCCCAAATTGCTAGGATATTAGAGGGCTATATGTTATGATTTACTAATCAGTTTTACTAGTTATATGTTGCTTGAAGAGGATGAGGGGGATCATCTTTAGGAGGCGATAGTATGAGAAAAGGCAGACTTGCGAAGATTATGGCCATAGGCATGGTATGCGCTATGGCTTTTTTGAGTGCCTGCGGAAAAAAGGATACTGTTATCACAGAGGGTGGTGACAGACCTGCAAAGGAAATAGATAAAGACCATGTATACAGCTTTGAGAATGTAGATATTCCGGTAAGTGGCAATTGCAGCATATCAAGAGTATGCGCAGGAGAGGACAGTCTCTATGCCATAGCGTATGTTTACAGCGAGGATTCTATGGGCTCCACCAAGCTTTTCAGAATGCCCTTCGACACAGGTATGGTGGAGGAGGTGCCCCTTGGTGACGGCACAAAGAATGTCAGCGTCGACAGCATCACCTGCGATGATGACGGTAATGTGTATGCGGTGAAGTATGAGTACGAGTACGATGTGGAGGATTCAGCTGGAGAGGGTGCTGAGGATGCGGCTGCTGAGACAGAAGATAGCACTGAGGATGCAGATGTGGCCGAGGGCGACGTATCTGATGAGGATGTCGTTTCTATGGATGATATTACCAGGCTGGCAAAGTACTCATCTGACGGAAAGGTAGTATGGGAGGCTTCTCTTACTGAGGCTGACGCTGATTCCTACATCAATTCCATGACCTATGCCAAGGGACTTGGAGTACTTACCTGCAGCGAGTCTGGAGTATCTCTCTACGACGAAGCAACAGGCGAAGGAAAGTCCATCCGCACCAGAGAGAAAAAGGATGACAGCTATTACAGCGGTTACATTTTCAGAATGAGAAATGATGATATCTATCTCTTCGAGGATGAAGAGGGTACAGGCTTAACTGTAAGTAAGCTTAATACCGCTAATCAGACCTTTGAGAGTGCTGACTTTGAGCTTCCCGAGGGTGTGTACGGTGCCTATGAGCTCTATCCCGGAAAGACCTACGATTTCTATGAAGAGGATAACGGCGGAATCAGCGCCTTTAATATTGGCGATACCAAGACCACAAGAATCTGTGATTTTACAGCCTCCAACGAAGTAGTCAACATGATCAACTACATCGGCGAGATTGAGGATGGCAAACTGGTAATGGCCAATTCCTCAAGTGATGAGTGCATACTCAGCACCCTTACCAAGGTTGATCCTTCAGCTATTCAGGATAAGGAGATCATCACTCTTGGTACTGTTTACATCGAGGATTCAATAAGAAAACAGATCGTTAAGTTCAATAAGAAGAGCGATAAGTACAAGATCAATGTAATAGATTACGCACAGCTTGCAGGTGAGGATACCAGCGACGATGACACCACAGACGAGTACATGACAGGTATCAACAAGCTAAGCCTTGATATCACACAGGGTAAGGCACCTGACATCATCGTATTTGAAAACAATATGCCCTTTGAGAGCTATGCCAACAAGGGAGCGCTTGAACCTCTTGATCCTTACTTCGAAGCTGACAGCGATATTGAGGCAGCAGACTTTTTATCAAACGTACTTGAAGCTACCAAGGTTAAGGGCAGTATGTATTCCATCATCCCAAGCTTCAACGTTCAGACCTGCGTGGTTGCAAGTGACAATGCAAGCGGCGAGGTTATAACTCTTGATAACTACAAGGATGTCTGCGCAAGATGCGGAATTGATCCAGAGATCGGAATGGGTATGGTTACAAGAGACGATGCCCGCGAGCTCTATCAGACAATCGGCAGTTCCTATGTTAATTATGAGGAAGGCACCTGCAGCTTCGATTCAGAGAGCTTTGTGAAATTCCTTGAGTTCATAAAGGAGCTTCCGGAGTACAGCGAGGATATGGACTATGAAGAATATGAGTCCTACTACCGCGAGAACAAATCCCTTCTTAAGGGCTACTGGCTTGGTTCCTTTGAGGATTATCAGGTTCTGAAAAAGGGCTATTTTGGTAAGGATATCGAGTTCAACGGATATCCCACAACCAAGGATGGTAAATCCTACATCTACCCCAGTGTTCAGATCGGAATGAGCAGTGACTGCAAGAACAAGCAGGCTGTATGGGAATTCATGAAGTCATTCCTTACGGATGAGTATCAGAGTAACATTTCCTGGAACTTCCCCATCGAGAAGAAGGCCCTGGATGCTCTTGCTGCCAAGGCTCAGGAAAAGCCCTACTACCTTGATGCTAATGGCAAAAAGGTGGAGCACTCATCTATATGGTCAATCGGCGGAACCGACGTTGAAATCGCCGAGCTTTCAAAGGAAGAGACCCAGACTGTAGTAGATTTCATCGAATCAGTAACAGACACTGAGAGTACCGATGATAATGTTATCAATATCATTGCTGAGGAGGCAGCGGCCTTCTACGAGGGTCAGAAGACTGCCGAGGAGGTTGCAGATATAATCCAGAGCAGGGTTTCAATTTACCTCAGTGAGCAGATGTAATATTTGAAAACAGTATATGCTGAACTTAGAGCTTCCCATGCCTTATGGTGTGGGAAGTTTTTCGTACACTTGATGCAATTTGTTTAGATTTTTTTTAGAGGTCAAAAGTATAGAATAATCGGTAATTTGGCTATATACTATTAGTATATGGATAATAAAACACCCAGAAAAAACAAACTTTATAAGAGCTTCGGATATGCTTTTGAAGGTATTTTCAATACCATCTTCTATGAGCGCAACATGCAGATTCATTCGCTGGTCACTGTGCTCGTTGTGATATTCGGAATCATCCTTAAGATATCCCTGATTGAGTGGTTTATCTGCATGCTGCTTTTTGCAATTGTTTTAAGCCTTGAGCTTGTGAATACAGCTATTGAGGCGGTGGTGGATCTCGTAACCGAGGAGAAGAAGCCCCTTGCGAAAAAGGCAAAGGATGCGGCAGCAGGAGCAGTGCTTATCAGTGCTATTTTTGCTGCAATCATGGGTGGCATCATTTTCTTTCCCAAATTGTGGGCATTTTTATTCTGATATCAGGCAGAGCCGGTTCCTGTTACAGGGCGGCTCTGAAGGTATAAAAAGGTTTTTTAGGAGGGCAATATCATGGATAATATCAATCTTACAGACGGACTCAAAAAGATTCTGCTTGCAGGCGTAGGTGCTGTGGCACTGACAGCTGAGAAGGCCGGAGAAATCCTTGAAGAGATGGTTGAAAAGGGTGAGATCACGGTTGAGCAGGGCAAGGCTCTTAATCAGGAATTAAAGCGCACTGTTAAGGAGAATGCAGGCAAGAAGGACGACGGAGAAAAGGATCTGTCTAAGGTTGTTGACGGTCTTTCATCCGAGGAGCTGGCAAAGCTCAAGGAACTCATTGCGGCTGCTGAGAACAAAGAATGACGGATTTATCTAACCTTGTCGGTAAAATGAGAAAAATAGCCGACGCGCAGGCTGATAAGGCTGAAGCTGAGAAGGCGGCAGCCGAGGGACAGCCTGTTTATGATGGCAAAATAAGGAATTCTGAGGATAATGCCAGGTTCAAGGAGATACGAGCCGTTCTTGCAAAGAACAATATCACCAGAGGTATTTCCCCTGAGAAACTCAGAATTATTTTAGAGGAGCTTGGACCAACCTACATCAAGCTTGGGCAGTTAATGTCTATGCATTCGGATATACTGCCGAAGCGTTATTGTGATGAATTGGCCAAGCTTAATTATGATGCTCCGCCCATGCCCTTTTCAGAGGTGAAGGAGATTATCGAGGAATCCTATGGATGCCCCGCCTCCGAGGTGTTTGAGTGGATCGATGAAAAGACTCTTGGCTCAGCATCAATTGCTCAGGTACACAGGGCAAAGCTAAAGAAGAAGGACGAGGACGGGAATTACCTGGAGGTTATCATCAAAGTCCAGCGAAGGGGCGTATACGAGATAATGTCCAGGGACATAAGCCTGCTCCATCGTCTTGTTAAGCTTATGCCTCCGGTTGGTGATATCAAGAACATCGTAGATTTGGACATGGTCCTTGATGAGATGTGGGATGTTGCCAGAGAGGAGATGGACTTCTTAAACGAAGCTCACAACATTGCAGAGTTTAAGAGAATCAACAAGGACATAAAATATGTGGGTTGCCCGGACATGTACATCGAGTACTCAACGGACAAGGTTCTCGTGATGGAATATGTGGGCGGCTGCTCCATTGATGATGTGGAGTACCTCACCGCTCATGGCTATGATCTTAATGAGATAGGCGAAAAGTTTGTTAACAGCTTTATCAAGCAGGTTATGGATGACGGCTTTTTCCACGCTGATCCCCATCCCGGCAATGTAAAGATCTGTGAAGGCAAGATTGTCTGGATCGACATGGGCATGATGGGAAGATTATCGGACAGAGACAGAAGGCTTATGGTGCGCGGCGTCAGAAGTATCGCCATGCATGATATTCAGGCCACAGTCAATGCAGTCCTTGATCTTGGAGATATTCAGGGAACACCTGACAGGGACAAGCTGTATGTTGAGATCAAAAACTTTTTGGACCAGTACGGCTCAATAGCCTTCGGAAGTCTTGATATCGCCGCAGCTCTTCAGTGTCTCATGGACATCATGAAGGAAAACGGCATAGCGCTTCCTCACGGTATGACAATGCTTTGCAGAGGTCTTGCACATGTACAGGGCGTTCTTGCTATCATCAGCCCTGATATCAACATGATGCAGATCGCCACCAACAGAATTACGGATGACTTCATTCAGAACCTGGATATAAGAGAGGAGTTTAATAAGTACGGAAGGGCATTTTACCGTGCCATGGACAGAGGAATAGAGATTCCTGCTCTCACCTCACAGGTTATGAAGGAATACCTTGCAGGTCAGAGTAAGGTTACGATAAACCTTAATCCCTCCAAGGAATTCGACGAGCTCATCTATTCTTCAATAAGAAACATGGTCATCGGACTTGGCGTGGCAGCGCTTCTTATCGCCTCCAGTGTCATGTGTACCACGTCAATGGAGCCGAGAATATTCGGAATTCCTGTGCTTGGTGCTGTTGGATTTTCATTTGCCATGATAGTGAGTGGATTTTTGATATTGAGAAATATCGGACTTAAGATTCTTGCCCGTCGAAGAAGACGGAGAAAGTGATAAAGCAAAGCTGTTATGGCTTTGAAAATGTAGATAATTATTAAAGCTGTGAAATCATGATGTTCTCTGATTTCACAGCTTTCTTATTTAGTGTAAAAATGGTTTTAGGAATATTATCTTTCTTTGCCCCAGAAGAATAGTCCTAACATTCCGGGACCTACGTGGGCTCCGGAGAAGGGCTCATGCTGACTTATTGTGATGTCGGCATTGGGGTTGATCTCTTTTACAAGCTCAGCCATCTTATTGGCATCATCTATGCAGTCTCCGTGGGAGATGCAGACTGTATCATCGCCCTCCATTCTCTTCTCGGAATACTTCTGAATGATGGCGTTAATGGCGTTCTTGCGGCCTCTCACTTTTCCGCATGAGATGATATGACCTGTGTTGTCACCAAAAAGGATAGGCTTGATATTAAGAATGGTTCCAATCTGGGCTGTAACGCCGCTTACACGGCCTGTATTCTTAAGGAAGTTAAGGTCATCAACAGTGAAGTACTGGCAGGCATGAGGAACTGCTTCATCGAGAAGCTTTGCAGCTTCTTTTGTATCAACGCCGTCCTTATTGAGCTTAGCAGCTCTAAGTGCCAGGATACCGTTACCAAAGCCGCAGCCGTGGGAATCAACGATATGAATGAAGCTGTCAGGATATTCCTCCATAAGCTCATTAGCTGCAGCGATTGCTGCATTGTAGGTTCCGCTGATACCGGAACTCATGGCGATATATATGATGTCACCACCCTTTTCAGCGATGGGGGTGAAATACTCTAAAAACAAAGCTGTGTTAAGAAGACTGGTCTTAACCTTATCCCCGTTTTTCAGGCCTTCGTAATATGCGTGTCCATCAAAGTCATCGATATCTCCGGTGTAGGTCACGGATTCATCGTTTACAAGATAGTCACAGGGTAAGAGACTGATGCCATCCAAAAGCTTCTTGGGCAGGTTGGCACAGCCGTCTGCGAACACGGTAAAACTCACTATTCATTCCTCCACAAAAGTTATATGATAATATTACTGATGACAGATTTTTCAGTCTCAGCACACGTAGTACATTATACCATATTTTGGGGATTGAAATACCCTAACATCACCATATAACGGGTTTTTATAAAGGAAAAGAGGAGATGTAAAACATGAATATTTGCTTGCTAAATGATTCGTTTCCGCCGGTTATAGACGGAGTCGCTAATGTAGTACTTAACTATGGAAAAATTCTCTCGGAACGACTTGATTCAAAAGTTGTAGTGGGAACACCGAGATACCCTGATGCTGATTATGAGGGTTATCCTTACAAGGTTTTTGCATATCCGAGTCTTGATACAACGGAGCTGGTGCACGGCTACCGCGCAGGTAATCCGCTGGCAATGCGTGAGATCATGCAGATGGCTGAGTTTGGCCCTGACATTATCCACACACACTGCCCGGCATCCTCAGCCATTATGGCGAGAGTCCTGCAGAATGAGACCGGCGCACCTATCGTTTTCACATATCACACCAAGTTTGACGTTGACATAGCAAGGGCCGTAGGCGACGGCTTTTTGAAAAAAGAGACCATTAAGCAGATGGTCAAAAATATATCTGCCATGGATGAAGTCTGGGTAGTATCCGAAGGCGCTGGCGATAACCTTCGCTCCCTTGGCTACGAGGGTGAGTACCTCGTTATGAATAACGGCGTGGATTTCCCCAAGGGCAGGATTCCTGCTGATAAGGTTGCAGAGGTTACCAGGGACGTGGACCTTCCCGAGGGCGTTCCGGTATTCCTTTTCGTGGGAAGAATGATGAAGTATAAGGGACTTCCAATCATAATCGATGCAATGAAGATTTTGTCCGAGCAGGGCGTTAATTACCGCATGCTTTTCATAGGCGGTGGTAAAGACAGTGAGGAGATGCAGGCAAAGGTTAAGGAATACGGTATCGATGATAAGGTGCTGTTCCTTGGACCGATACATGACAGAGAGGTTCTCAGAGCATGGAACACCAGAGCTGATCTGTTCCTGTTCCCTTCAGTTTATGACACAAACGGAATCGTTGTCCGTGAGGCAGCAGCCTGTGGTCTTGCCAGCGTCCTGATAAAGGGCTCCTGCGCAGCTGAGGGAATAACTCATGGAAGAAATGGATATCTTGTGGATGAGACACCGGAATCAATGGCTGCTCTTTTGAAGGAACTGTCCGATAAACATGACACCATGAAGGACGTGGGACAGCATGCAATGGATGAAATCTACATCTCCTGGGAGGATGCAGTCCGCGCAGCTTATGACAGATACGCTGTAATAAGAGAGAAGGTTAAGGATGGATCGCTTGTTCACAAAAAGAAGCAGAGCTCAGACTATCTGCTTGAGTCAGCTTCAATGATACTTAAAGGTACTGAGCATATCTTCGATATTTCCCGCAATATCTACGGCGGAATGAAGGAGAACTATGAGGACTTCGTTGAGAATGTGAAGGAGGAGATCGAGGGCTTCAAGGATAGCCTGCCCGATGGGGTTAAGGAGTTTTCAGAGAATGCCAAGGAGTTCACCGAGAATGCCAAGAAGAACGTGAAGGATAATGTCAAAAAGGGCATGGAGTTTGCAGAGAAGAGTGTCCGTGAGGGAATTGACATCAGTATCAATGGCATGAAGATGGATTAAAAATAAATAATAGAGGGAACGTGTGTAAAATGGATTTTATTACTGATATTTTGGGGTGGATGCCAATTATACTGTTAGCGGCAGCTTTGTTTGTGTTACCTGGTTTATTAACGATTTATAACATTGTTGGATTTTTCAGTTATAAGCGGGTAAAAAAGATATTTAAAAGAGTGGTCTGGTTTGTGACCATAGTTTTGGGATCTGTGTACAGCCACATGTATATAAATGCGATGCTGAGAATGGATGCCCTATGGAGTGACCAGCTCTATAACGATGATCTGCATCAGGCACTGTGGGAGGGCGGTGTACCCTCGTTCATTGTTCTGGTTTGTGTCGGAATTATTGGACTGTTCATTTTATGTATTCGAAAGACCAGTCAGCTATCTCCGATAGTAATCGTGCTGTGCATTTCAGCGATGTACATAACAGCGATTGAGCTGATAGTGTACTGCATTCAGCTTGCGAAGGAGCCTATATGCCTTCCGCTTATGCTGGCTCCTGTTAACTACTTGATTATAGTTATGACCATAATCCGCGAGAAGATAATGGAGTGGAATGAAAATCCCGAGCATCAGAGTGAGGTCTATAACAAGGAAGGAGCCCTTGGAGAAATAAACAGGCTTCTGATCAAGGCAGAGACCTGGCCAGTATTTGCACTTGTTTTCATGATTCCTCTTCTGGGGATTTTACTTGGTGTTATGAGTCTGTTTGGGCAGACTCCTGACAAGGTCATAAGGACATGGACAGAGACTGCGGACTGGACCTTCTCTACCAAGATCCCGCCGCAGAATTTAACAATGGATGAGCACTATCTCTGCACAGTTGCAGCAGGAGGACATCCTGAGGTTGTAAAGCCTGTAAGAATGGGAGAAAGACACGGACACAGGGTTGTGGTGAACAGGCAGCTCATGATCGCCAACGCCTTCGAAAATGTACTTGAGGAGAAGACTCCCAGGTTCCACAGGGCAGTCAGGAATTTTTATGACAAATATGGATTCCCTGTTGCGGACTACATCAGACCTCACAAGGCTGCCTGCGACATAACATATTTTGTGATGAAGCCCCTTGAGTGGCTGTTTTTACTGGTGCTGTATACTGTGGATGCCAATCCTGAGAACAGGATAGCAGTGCAGTATCTGCCAAAAAGGAAGTGATTTCTTATGAGTAATTGGGAAGTTGAACATGACTGGTATAGGAGAATGGCCTTTTATCAGATATGGGTTAGGAGCTTTGCTGACGGAAATGGCGACGGCATAGGTGACCTCTACGGTGTCTATGACAAGCTTGAGTATGTGAAGTCTCTTGGCGTTGACGGGATCTGGTTTTCACCGCTTTATCCTTCGCCGAATGCTGACTACGGCTATGATATCTCTGACTATAAGGATATTCATCCTGAGTATGGAACCCTGGATCAGTTTAAGAAGGTGCTGGATAAAGCCCATAAGCTGGGCCTGAAGATCATCATGGACCTTGTGGTGAACCACACCTCTGATGAGCATCGCTGGTTTCAGGAGAGCAGGAAGGGGAAGGATAACCCCTACAGCGACTACTATATCTGGCGTGATAAGCCAAACAACTGGGACTCTCTTTTCGAAGGTAAGGCCTGGGAATATGACGAAATGAGAGGCCAGTATTATCTTCATATTTTCGCGAAAAAACAGCCTGACCTCAACATGGACAATCCAAAGGTCCGTGAGGAGGTTAAGTCCATCATGCGCTTCTGGCTTGATATGGGAGTTGATGGATTCAGAGAGGATGTTATCAATTTTATTTCCAAGAAGGAGGGGCTTCCTGACGGCCTGCCGTTTTTGCCGGCTGTAAACGGAATGCCCTATTACAAGGACGGCCCGCACATCCATGAGTATCTGGCTGAGTTCAGAAGGGTGTGTAAGGAATACGACTGTTTTCAGATAGGTGAGGGCCCTATGACTACGGTGAAGACTGCCCTTCAATATCTGACCGGAGAGAATAAGTCTCTGGATATGATGATTTCCTTTGATCACATGATGGCGGACTGCATTTATACCGAGTACATTCACAGGCCATTTTCACTTAGGAAATTCAAGAAGGCGCTGACCAAGTGGCAGCTGGCTCTTGCAGGAAAAGCCTGGAACAGTCTGTATCTTGAAAACCACGATCATCCAAGGATCATCAGCCGCTACGGAAGTGAGCACTATCACAGAGAGAGCGGAACCATGCTTGCGGCCTGCTATCTTTTCCTTCAGGGGACGCCCTTCATATATCAGGGGCAGGAGATCGGCATGACCAACATCAGGCTGAATTCCATTGATAAGTACGTGGATGTGTCCAGTAAGACCAACTACCACACCTATCATCTGAAGGACAGCAAGGAGCGAAGACTTGAGCGTATTCACTTATCCAGCCGAGATTCCGCAAGGACTCCCGTGCAGTGGGATGATTCCGAGAATGCAGGCTTTTCAACGGCTAAGCCCTGGTTCTATGTGAATCCGAATTACACTAAGATCAACGTGAAGGCCCAGGAGAAGGATGAGTTTAGTATCCTTAATTTCTACAGAAAGTGCCTGGCATTAAGGAAGAGTTCGCTGGCACTTTTGTATGGCGAGTACAAGGAGTATAATGCAAAGGATGCCAATGTCTATATGTATGAGAGGACACTTGGTAAGACCACTTATCTGATAATCTGCTCTTTTTCAAAGCTGCCGGTGAAGGTTATCATTCCGGACAAGTTCATCGGAAAAAGAGGACAGCTAATGCTGTGCAATTATCCTGACAGGAAGCAGATGGCGAAGCGCCCTAAGATCGGCACTTACTTAAAGAACGTGTCAAAGAATGTGTTATCGGATGGCCCTGTCGAAGCCAGTGAGGAGCTTGTGAGACAGGAGCTTTGCACCATCGCGGTTCAGCACGGCATGTACAGACCCTACGAGGCGAGGGTGTATAGGTTTAGGAATAAGTGATAATATTTAAAAATTTTTGGGGTAATGAAAATAAAAAAGAATTTTTGTGAGTAAGGAGATGTTGTTTAAATGACTATCGATGCATACTTGAATCCTGATTTTACCTGGATGCAGAAGCTTTTGTTTTTTGCTGTAGGCCTTTTAGGGCTGCTTGTTTGTGACTTTTTAATGCTTGGGGGAGCCGAGATTTCGTGCTCCGTACTTCCCAGAAGTGAGAGGAAATATGCGGTTCCCGTTAAGTTCCACAAATACATTCACCTTTTCTACGAGATGATAATTTCCGGAACCTCGGTTATGTCCTTTGCCTGCTCTTACGTTGTGCTTAATCATGTGTACTCACTTATGCAGAGCGGTGCAGGCCATTCCGGTCCCATATCCGGAACCTTTTTCTACATCTGGAGTGAGGGTAAGGACTTTGCCCTGCTTCTTCTTATCTGTTTGTCCTGTGTTCTCAACACACTTCTTGATACAGTGATCATTCCTCTTGGCAGGCTCGCCAAGGAGGAGAAGGCCTCCGTCAGAATGCTTGGAATGTTCTACGCGATCATCATCCTGGTATTCCTGAATCTTATCGGTGATGAGAGTGAGTACAGCCCGGTTATGATGTATTACCTTGGCCTTATGGTTGGTCGATTCGTGTACTTCGACGCATCCTTCATGGACTTCCTGGTAGCAATCAAGAATGCATTTATGAAGCTTCCCATGCTTCTCCTCTGCGTTGCCCTCTGCGGCGGCATGTGCTTCTTTGGCTTTGCAATGAAGTATCTTCTTGAGAGGAACTACTACATTGTCGGAATCTTCTACACCCATATCTTCCTGCTGGCAGCAGTGTTTGTGGTTCACCACAGCAGAATCATGAAGCTTATTGTCAAGGAGCAGAAGCTTCATGAGCCCGTGGAGGAGGAAGAGTATGATGAGTACGAGGATGAGAGATAAGAACTAAATAGAGAATAGAGTTGAATAGAGAACAGAGTTGTGGCGCGCCAGATTGATCTGGCGCGTTTTTTGTTGCGTTTTTTGTTGGCTTGCGGGAGGTGATTGGTGGGGGTGATTACGTCTATTCGCGAAGAAATTTGGATGTTGGTTGATTGGATACCTGTCCTTTGTGGGAGGTTATGTGGAGTGTATGGCTTGCGGGGGATGTTTTACGGGGATGGTTACGTCTATTCGCGAACAAATTTAGATACTGGTTGCTGGGATATCTGTCCCTTTCGGGAAGCGTTCGACCGGGAGGAGTGATTTCTTGTGGATAGGCGTAACTGATTTTCTTTTTTTCAGGGGGCGTTAGCCCAGTGAGACGATTATCTCTGTCATAGGCGTAACGCGAATGCCATGTTTTTTGGTGCCATGCAACCAGTGAATTAATTTGTTCGCGGATAGACGTAACGGAGGCCGAGAGGTTTCTCCCGCAGGGTAACCGGAATTAAGGATTCAGCCCCTAAAGACTGAACGGCCAATGCGATGGGGGCTCAGTCATGCAACCGGCAGAAGAACTTGTTCGCGGATAGACGTAACGACTCCTAAGGTGGTTTCATAGAGGCGATGATGTAAGTGTTAATAGTTGACTTGTTGTCGTATATTTGATAATTTCACATTGATATTTGGGTGATTTTGGAGGTAGACCATGGCAAAAATAATATTCGTTTCAGGTGCTTGCGGAAGTGGTAAATCCACATTTACACAAGGGTTAGCAAGACATCTTGTAAATCAAAATAGAAAAACAGTATATGTAATCCACGGAGATGATTTCCACGCGGGCTTTGTGGAAGTTGAAGATAAGGATGATTTCTTTGTAAATGGTGAGGCTTCTGACCAGGTCCAGTGGGAAGATATCCTTAAGTTCAACTGGGACTGCATAATCTCTACAGCGGACAGGGCACTTAAGAATGGGGTGGATGTCCTTATTGACTATGTCATTGAGGATGAGCTTCCAAGAGTGAAGAAGCTGGCAAAAGATAATAATGCAGAGCTCTACTACATAGTTGTCACCGCAGCTGAGGATGAGCTTGAAAAGCGAATCCGAATCCGTGGAGATCTGGACATGATTGACAGGGCTAAGTTTCTGAAAAGAAAGCTTGATGCAATGACTGAAAACGCTGGTCACATTTATGACAATACTAATAAATCCACTGAGGATATGATTAACGAGATTGATTTAAAGAAATATCAAATTCAGTGAAACATATAGTAAGTAGGAGATAGTAATACGCTCGATTGAGCTACCCTTTTGTGGTCTGGGGGGATTGGGGGTGCTTCTTTTGAAGAAAGTATGGCTTGCGGGAGGCGTTTTACGGGGGTGATTACGTCTATCCGCGAACAAATTTAGATACTGGTTGATTGGATACCTGTCCTTTTCGGGGAGTGTTCGACCGGGAGGAGTGATTTCTTGTGGATAGGCGTAACGGAGTTTCTTTTTTTCAGGAGGCGTTAGACCAACGTGGTTGAATTTTCCAGCATAGGCGTAACGGAACTTCTTCTTTTTACTGGGACGTTAGCCCAGTTAGACGATTATCTCTGTCATAGGCGTAACGCGAACGCCATGTTTTTTGGTGCCGTGCAACCAGTGAATTAATTTGTTCGCGGATAGACGTAACGGAGGCCAAGAGGTTGCTCCCGCAGGGTAACCGGAAAGCGGTAATCGGACACAATAGACGTAACGGCTTCCGGAAAGTTACTCCCGCAGATGGACCAGAATAAAGGATTCAGCCCCTATAGACTGAACGGCCAATGCGATGGGGGCCCAACCATGCAACCGATGGAAGAACTTGTTCGCGGATAGACGTAATGGCTTCCGAAAAGTCACTCCCGCAGGGTAACCGGAAAGTGGTAATCGGACACAATAGACGTAACGACTTCCGTAAGGTCGCAGCAATCTTAGCATCACAGGTCATGATGATGGCACTTACTCAGGACCACATTGCGGATGACTTAACCCTGACCAGATGATATTATTAATGAAAATATCATACCGGAGGGTGACTGAATATGGGCTTAGATTTTACCACGCCTGAGTACAAGAGACTCAGGGTTATTGTAGACACTGATGCTGCCTGTGAGGCTGATGATCCGTTTGCTATCGTGCATGCGCTTCTTAGTCCCAAGCTTTGCGTGATGGGTATTCTGGCTGAGCACTTCAAGGTAGAGGGCTCCATGCAGAGAAGCTATGACGAGATTAAGACTATCCTTGATGCCATGGGAATGTCGGTTCCGGTTTTACATGGACAGAACGGACCATTAAGCGAAGATGAGAGCATTTCCGAGGCTGCCAAATTCATAATCGATGAGGCACTTAAGGACGACGAAAGACCGCTTTTCATACTGTGTCAGGGTGCAATAACCAATGTGGCAAAGGCTCTGGAGTTCTGCCCCGAGATAAGGTATAAGATTACTGTTATCTGGATCGGAACTCACGGAGAAGCTCCATGTAAAGCACCTTTCACGGAGTTCAATGCTGTTAACGACATTCCGGCTGCTAACTTGGTTTTGCAGAGCGGAGTCGATCTGTGGCTCGTTCCGTCACACGTTTATATCACGATCAATATAGGAATTGCGGAGATTCAGCGCAGAATCAGACCTTGCGGGAAAATCGGCGAGCATCTTTTTAAGAACCTCGTAGACTACAACATGTCTGAGGGCGCAGGCTGGACCCAGGGCGAGAGCTGGTCTCTTGGCGATTCACCGGCCATAGCCATTGCGATAAATCCCGGCTGCGGTCACTATCACACCGCGAAGGCACCGCTTGTGCTTGAGGATACGTCCTCTGCAGTAAAAGAGGATAACCCAGACATCAGAATCTATACGGATGTTGATTCCAGATATATTTTAGAGGATCTGATAGCAAAACTGGAATTGTGTTACGGCAATTGAAAACCGGTTTTAACTTAATATAATATTCCTGAACACGCATTTTGTAATAATCAAGATGCGTGTTTTACTTTTTTAATAAGGATTTCTCTGTTATAATATAGCCTCGTGGGGACACTGTCTGTGTTATGTCAATGTAACGCAGGCAAAAATAAATTTAAAGGGGAAATGAATATGAAAAAAGTTTTACAAAAGTCAGCAATGACTGTTGCATTAGTGCTTAGCATTCTTGTAACATCCGGACCTTCGTCCATCGTAGCAAAAGCAGCTGAGGGATTCCAGGTTGCATCAAGTATTGGATTCAAGGGAGAGTTTGAGTATGCATCATTTAGATATACGACAGGCTCCCAGGGATATTACAAGCTGCATGCAAGCTGTACTGAAAATGGCAAGACCAGGGCTCTTGGAACTACAGAGAACATGACCTATAAGGCAAATACAAGCTATTCTCGTACAGATAACACCATTACCTACAACTACGATTACCTTGGAAAGTACACACTTTATGTAATCGGTTCAGAGAAAAAGATAAATGACAGTTACAAAACTGTGGCAGCTTTTGAGAAGGATTCATCATGTCATATCGCTTCAGCATCTGTAGATGTTAAGAGCAGAATGCCTGCACCTAAGAATGTTCAGGTTAAGACAATCATGAAGAATGACAGAAAGTACTACAGAGTAAGCTGGGACAAGGATGGCTATTGCCATGGAGTTGAAGCTTCAACATTACCTAAAAACATTTATCTTGCTGCAGCAGCAAGTGTTGATATTATTGCTCCTGATGGAACATGTACTATCAAAGTAAAGACAATCACTGATGACCACTCAGTTCACGCTAACTCAGTAGCAACAACCTTAACTGCTGTAAACAATGACAAGAAAACTGAGACTGTTGAAGTTGAGAAGAAGGTTACAGAGACTAAGCTTCCTGAGACAATCACTGTTAACGGTATCACATACAAGCTTGGCGCTGACAACACAGCTTCTGTAACAGCTATCACAGGCATTAAGAACGCTACAATCGATCAGATCACTCTTGATGGCGTAACATACCGTGTAACTTCAATCGCACCCAGTGCTTGCGAAGGCAACAGAAAGATCAAGACTCTTTCAATCGCATCAAGCGTTGAGAATATCGATGCCAAGGCATTTTACAATTGTAAGAAGCTTAAGGATATCAAGATCAAGGCTAACAAGTCCCTTACAATTGGCGATTCTGCTTTCAAGAAGATCAACAAAAAAGCAACCATCAAGGTTAGCGGAGTAAAGGGTAAAGCAAAGAAAGCTCTTCTTAAAGAGATCAAGAAGCAGTCAAGCGGATCTAAAAACAAGAAATAAATAGATGTACAAAAGCCAGGCGTATACAGCCTGGCTTTTTTTAGATAACGCCTAATGTTTTTAATAAAAATAACCAGAAGGTCAGTGTGAAGGAACATCCAAAGGTCGTGATCATTACAATACTGCTGCTCAGCGTTCCTTCATGTCCCATGTTCTTTGCCATGATGTAGCAGCTGACTGTTGAAGCGGAGCCAAGCATAACGAGGATCGCTACTAT
>JAEEGF011911086.1_pt1 | contig 29729 bp, 25 predicted proteins | sample 9134171 | NCBI WGS metagenome assembly JAEEGF01 (sample SAMN16246542, study PRJNA631951) | gut metagenome | biome: gut microbiome; feature: rumen; material: AP-attached | host: Bos | place: Iran: Karaj | collected 2018-10 | reverse complement strand
AGTGAAGAAGAGATGTACGAAGCGGCTTTGCAGGTGGAAAATGTCCAGAAATACATCGAAGGACATGAGATCAGGAAACACTTCGTCATCAAAGGAAAGATCGTCAATATCGTCATCTGAGTTATCACAAACATTTCATATTCGTTGTTTACAATGAAAGTATGGAAAAGACAAATGTGTTACTCTTGTTGACGCCAAAAAAAGAAGTTGCATATTTAGATGAAAAAATGAATGCCCGACAGGCCATGGAGAAGATGAGAGCCCATGGCTACCGGATCATACCCTTGATTTCCAGACACGGCGAATATCTGGGAACCATTTCGGAAGGCGATATCCTGTGGCATATCGTCAACGAGAAGGAATTCTCCCTGGAGAAGCTGGAAGAGATCAAGGTCAAAACGCTGATACGTAACGACTATGTCACCCCGGTCAAGGTGGATGCGCATATCGATGAGCTGGTAGATGCGATCGTGGATCACAACTTCGTGCCGGTTGTCGACGACCGCGGGGTGTTCATGGGGATCGTCACAAGAAGCAAGGTTCTTCAGGAACTGTTAAAAAGTCTAAGGTGATCTGCGGGTCGCCTTTTTCTTATCTTGCTGAATCATCCCGTACGGGACAGATGCGTTTTTATATCTCTGAAGGTATAATGATGGTATGAAAGAAAAAGAGCGTTTTTCGCCGTTGTTTCGGCTGATATTCGGAGCAGGAGCCGTGCTGTTCGGGATCCTGTTCGTCATGTTCGTGCTGACTTCCGCCTTTACCGGGATCAGCATGTCGCTTCAGGGGATCAAAGATCTTTTCACCTCGCTTTTCGTGATTTCGATCTATGTGCTGGCCGCCTTGGCGCTATTCGGTTTCATCATGATGGCGATCTCCAGGAAAAAGCATCCGGAGGTCGCAGGCAGCATGGTCGTGAAAGACAACTATCTGAAGTATGAATATACCGGTCAGGATGGAAAAAAGAAAAAAAAGACTTTCTCTCTGACCAACATCAATAAGTATCTCGAGAGCCATGGCCAAATGAGGCTGATCGATGACTTCTATTTAAGCAAGGACGGTCATGATACGAAAGCGAACATGCGCAATCTGATGGTCGGTACCGAAGACGGAGAGAAGAAATCGCTGGCGGCTTTGTATAATGAAGATCCCGCGCAGTACCGGCGTATCGCCATGTTTCTGGACCGCATTTCAACCCGTGATGAGATCGATCTGGAATTCCGTTTGAATACGTATATCTTCCGGGACAATATGATCGCAGAAGGGCAGAAACTACAGGGGGAACTGCGCAACGGATTGAAGGGGATCGAAGATGAAGAGATCCGCAGCCGCATGATCGAAACGATACAGGAACTGCAGAAGACGGAAGAACTGCTGGAGGGATCCGGATCTGACGACAGGCTGCGCAAGCTGTATACGCGCTACCTGCCGATGCTGATGGAGATTCTGGGGACCTATGGAAGCCTGGATCGCAACGACCAGGATCTGAAACGGAAAGAGAAGGCGAGGAACGAACTGATGGAGACGTTCGATCTGATCCTTGCCGCATTCGCTTCGTTGAATGATGAGAAAGAAAAAGAAGAGTTCGATCGTCTGGAAGCGGCTTCCGAAACGCTGGAGCAGCTGCTGCAGACGGGACATGAGGAGGTAAAGAATGGCTGACTTATTTACACAGGTAAAAACGGTAAATGTTTTCCGTAATGGCGCGGAAGTGATCAGGACCGGGAAGGTCGAACTGAAAGAAGGGATGCAGACGCTTTATGTGCATGGTCTGACGGGCACCGCTTCTCAGGATACGGCGCGTCTGTATATGGAGGAAGGCATCTCTTGCGCGAATCTGCGTTTTGAAGAAGCGGATCGGGAAAATGTCCGTTCTAAGGAACTGCAGGAGAAGATCGCCTTGCTGCAGAAACAGATCGACGTCAAAGAGATGCAGCTAGCTTTGTGGCAAAGCAATGGCGATTTTACGAGCCATGACAATGTCACGGCATCCGAGATCCAGGATTACATCGAGAAACTGCCGGAACGCATGGAAAAGCTGCATAAGGAAATCATCGCTTTAGGAAAAGAGATCGAGGATCTGCAGAAGAAAGCTGAAGAAGAAGTCCGGAAGGAAAACCTGCCGGTACTGGTGGCGGATGTGACGGCGGACAGAGAAGGAAGCTATGCGTGCGAACTGCATTACCATGAGAACGCTTCCGGCTGGGATCCGGTCTATGAGATCCGTTCCGAAAACGAAGAAGAAATCGAGATCCGCATGCGCGGCGAGATCAGAGAAGATACCGATGAAGACTGGAAGGATGTGAAAGTGTCGCTGTTTACCGGAGATCCGTCGACGAACGATGTGCTTCCGGAACTGCTGCCTCTGTATCTGAATATCCGGGAGAATAATGTCAATCTGTTTAAGGCGGCCGGAAGAGGCATGGCTGCGATGTCGATGAAAGCGTCCGTGGATATGGAAGACGCCATGGTTATGGATGAGGAGGCGGAAGCGCCGATGATGCAGATCGAAACGCAGGAAGCGGAAGTCCAGAACGAGGAAACGATGACCGAATACGCTCTGGCAGGCAATCGCGATATCCTGAAGGGAAACAAGGGCACGATGGCGGATCTGCAGAAATATGCGATCCCTGCGGAATACAATATCGTAACCGTGCCGAAAGCCGATCCGCATGCCTATCTGGTCGCTTCGATCAAGAGCGCGGATCTGCCTGTCCTGAATGCGGTCGAAGCAGGCATCTACCTGAAGGGACGTTATACCGGAAGCATCTATCTGGATCCGGATATGACGAAAGAGAAAGTCGATATTACCTTGGGCAAAGAAGAACGCGTCCATGTTTCTTATAAGGAGCTTGCCAAGAAGAACTCTACGACGCTGCTGAAGGCGCAGAAGGTCGTCGAACACCAGTACGAGGCCAGGATCTCGAACCTGTCCGACGATGATATCGCGATCCTTCTGAAGGATCAGCTTCCGGTTTCCCAGAATAAGGAGATCACTGTCGAGGCGCTGGATCTTGGCGGAGCGAAACTGGATAAGGATGACGGAACGCTGGAGAAGAAGATGGATGTGAAGGCGAAACAGACCGAAGCATATCAGTTTTCTTATAAAGTCCTCTGGCCGAAAGACAAGAGGATACAGCAGACCAGAGCATTCAAGAGGACGTTCTGTCCGGTCTGCGGCGCTCCGGTATCGGGAAGATACTGTCCGGAATGCGGAAGCGACGTATTCGTCTGAGCATTCCATCTTAGCGAAACATGTCAGAGATGCATCTTTGCGGGATGCATCTTTTTTGTGCACAGTTCAGCTTTTTGGGCCGTCTGTAATATAATAGAGTTATGTTTGATAGAAAACGCTTCAAGAAACAAGCCAAAGAGATGCTGAAGAAGCACTATGCGCTTCTGATGATCGCCTGTCTGATCGCTGCGCTGGTGGGCAGCAGCTATGTCTATTCGCTTTCTGCCGGTACCTATACTTCAGCGATCAACGAGGCCATGGATGTCGTGGATGCCGGCGAGACTTATATCGCGTTCCCGTCGATCGGCGACGCTCTTCATAGACTCTTCGGTCTGGATCTGAGCGGCATGGTCCAGTATAACGAAGCAGGAGAACTGACGCAGATCGGAGCGCTGGAACTGGGCAGACGCAAGGGGATCTTTTCATCTCTGATCAACCGTATCAGCAACGCCCGTTTCATTTCCCTGGCTATACAGACGATCCATTCCCTGATCGTGGCCAAGTCTTTCATCCTTGATTTCAACATCATTCTTGCTTCGATGATCGTGATGGGAGTCCTGGCTTTCGTCAAGCATTTCTACAGTATCGCCTATCGGAGGATCTTCCTGGAATCCTATCAGTATGACGTCACGAAATCATCGCGTTTCCTTTTCCTGTTCCGAAGCAAGAAATGGCTGAAAGCCTGCACGACGATGTTTGTTGTCAATGTCTATCAGTTCCTTTGGAATTTTACGATCATCGGGGGAATCATCGCCCGATACAACTATATGTTTATCCCGTATATCGTCGCCGAGAATCCCGGAATCGACCGTTCCGAAGCGATCCGGCTGTCGAGAAGAATGGTTTTCGGGCATCGTTTCGAACTGTTCAAGATGAGGGCTACGTTCCTGCCGTGGATGGTCCTGGGGCGATTCACGCTAGGCGTAACGGATGTCCTGTTTACCAACCCGTATCTGGAGGCGACGACCTGCCAGTATTATTTTGCGTTGCGTAAGATGGCCAAGATCTATGGCGTATCTTATGCCGACAATCTGGGCGACGAATATCTTGCCCGCAAGGCGAGCTACAAACAGATCGAGAAGACCTACGCGGATGTCATCGAAATGATGACCAACGATCTGGATGTCCGCGATCTCCAGCATGACGGTTTGCGGGGTTTTGTGGAAGACCATCTGGGGATCATCTACAGGAACGACAGGGATCAGGAGCTGTATAACGCCGCCATCGAAGAGACCGATGTGATCGACGATTACCATCAGATCCTGAATCTGAGACAGTATCCGGACCGTCTGTCGCCATATTATTCAGGAAACGATCAGGAAGGCGATCAGGTCCATTATCTGCGCCGTTATTCGCTGACATCGATCATATTGATGTTCTTTGGTTTCAGTTTCGTGGGATGGATCTGGGAAGTCCTGCTGCATATCGTGAATGACGGCCGTTTCGTCAACCGCGGCGTCATGCATGGCCCCTGGCTGCCGATCTATGGAAGCGGTGCGGTACTGATCCTGGTGATGCTGTTCCGCTACCGGCGCAAGCCGATCCTGGAAGCCGCGCTGACGATCCTGCTGTGCGGAACGGTGGAATACTTCGGTTCCTGGTATCTGGAAGTGACCAAGGGGATGAAATGGTGGGATTATTCCGGTTATTTCATCAACCTGAACGGACGCATCTGCGCCGAGGGGCTCACGGTCTTTATGATCGGCGGTCTGGCTGCCGTCTATGTGCTTGCGCCGATCCTCGACAACAAGTTCAAGAAGATCATCCGTCCTTTGAAAATCGCGATCTGCATCGTGCTGACGCTGATATTTGCTTACGACATGTATTATTCGCACGACCATCCGAATACCGGAAAAGGAATCACGGATTACGACGAGGTTTCTTATCGTGTCGATGACAGAGGCAGACAATGATTGGCGTTTTTCTGCTTCCATTCATGTTTATCGTTCTGGCAATTCTGCACAGGATCGTCCGGAATTATCTGAAGTCCATTCATCTGGACTTTGTTTCTTTTGTGGCGGCTGTTTTTCTGTTTGGCGGTCTGGCATGCGTCGTGACAGGCTTTTTTATTCCCTCCGGAATCAGCCCGCTGCTGAGCGGAATCAAGAGGGAACTGACCCGCCTGGGTTTCTACTGGATGGGAATCATGCTGTATTTCCTGATAGGCCTGCTGCTGTGCGCTTTATGCCGCATCGTCAGCCATCGCATTCTGAAAGAACGGTATCCTTTGCAGAAAGCCAGAAACCTGACGGCGCTTTTCGTCATCATCTTTACGATCGCCATCAGCGCCACAGGCATCCGGAACGCGCATGACCTTCATGTCACGGAATACGATGTGCCGGTCGATAAGGAATCCGTCCTTGACGAACTTGATATCGTGCTGGTCGCCGATACGCATCTCGGCTACAATATCACCGTGGGGCAGGTCCGCGACATGGTCGAACGGATCAATGCGCAGAATGCGGATCTGGTTCTGATCGCGGGGGATATTTTCGATAACGAATACGAAGCGATCGAAAAACCGGAAGAGATGATCGGACTGTTTCAGCAGATCCAGAGCCGTTACGGTACCTATGCCGTCTGGGGCAACCACGACATCCAGGAAAAGATCCTCATGGGTTTTACCTTCAGCTGGATGGACAAGGAGAAGCATGTCGTAAAGGCGGATGAACGGATGCTGGATTTCGTGCAAGAGGCGGGGATCCGGATCCTGTACGACCAGTGGATCGGAATCGAAGACATCCAGCTCTATGGACGCCCGGACAAGGAGAAGATCAATCTTGGAAATACGGCAAGAGCCGATGTCGGAGACTTCATGAAAGATGCCGATACGGACAGACCGATCATCATTCTCGACCACGAACCAAGCGATGCGCAGATCCTTTCGGAATACGGTGCGGACCTCTATCTCAACGGACATACCCATGCGGGACAGATGTGGCCGGGAACCTGGACCATCCACTTGTTCTGGGATAATGCCTATGGCTTGAAACGCTATGGAAGTCTTTATAATATCGTGACCAGCGGCGTCGGATTGTTCGGAGCGAACATGCGTACGGATTCGATCGCCGAGATCTGTCATATCACCGTGCGTTTCCGATAAAGAGATATCCGATTAATGAAAACAGTTTCATGAAAAATTTTGTAAGATTATTGACAATCTGAAAGATTTTCATTATAGTAAAGGTAATTCGATGAACGAAAGAGTATCTGCAGACGGTCCGATAGCGAGTTGAAACAGAGTGGAAGTTCAATGGCAACGGTTGCAGAGAAGCGCATTCGGAAGATTTTTTCCTGAAAAGAGTAGGGAGAAACGTAATTCTGCGATAAGGATAAGAGAGGTCATATCTTTTTATGACAATCAGTGTGGTACCGCGATCAAAGTCGTCTCTGAACAGGGACGGCTTTTTTGTAGAAAGGAGGGCAGTAGGATGAAAGTGCGACGACGATGCTTTGTGAATGAATCTGTTCGGAATCTGTCATTGAAAAAAGAAAAGGAGAAGAAAATGAAAAAGATAATTACTATCATATGTGCATTTATGCTTGCTGCGACTCTGGCTTCCTGTTCGAAACAGGACAGCAATGAAACGGAACTGGAACTGGTGACGACGCTGGATCAGGCGATCCTGATGCTGTCGACCGGGAAATGCGATGCGATCGCTTTGGATGGAACGACTGCGGAAAACTATGTCGCGCAGTCCGACGGTCAGTTTGCGATGTCGGGAGTCAATTTCGATCTGAGCATCTATGGCGATTATGAAGGGAATGTCGTGATTGCCAAGAAGGGAGAAACATCGCTGATCGATGCGGTGAATCTCTGCATCGGTGCTGCGACAGCGAATGACTATTACACGCTGTGGACGGCAATCGCCAAGATGCAGTCGGGAACGGAAGACGAGGACGCCATCGCTATCGTTGGAGATACACCGGTATTCTCCGATGCCCCGATCGATGAGAGCTATCTGTATCTGCTTGATACGGAAGGCCTGAAGAAGCCTGAGCTCGACTTGAGCAAGGCCGACGGCTTGCTTAAAGAGATCCTGGATAAAGGATTCATGCTGGTAGGTACGTCTCCGGATTATCCGCCAAACGAATTCATTACCGAGGATGCCGTGATCTATGGCTCCGAGATGATGCTGGCGAAATATGTCTGCGACTGTCTTGGCGTTTCGTTGAAGATCGAAACGATGGACTTCAATGCCGTTCTGACGGCCGTCGATACCGGGAAAGTCGATATCGCTTTCTCCGGCTTCGGTTGGAAAGAAGACAGGGCGGAGGCATTCGAACTGTCGATCGGTTATACCGGGGATGACAAAGTGTCTTATCACACCTTGGTCGTTCCTGCGGGTGAAGAAGACAATTATCAGTCTTTGCAGGATTTTGTCGGCAAGCACATCGTTGCCCAGGCGTCTTCTTTGCAGCAGATGTATGTCGAGGATCAGATCCTGACGCTGGAAGGGAATTAGGATGGGTCCTTCGCTCATAGACGTACTGATAGAGTACTGGCCGATCTTTCTGAAAGGGACGCTGGGAACGCTGCGTTTTGCGTTCATCGCCGTCTTTTTCGGATCCATCCTGGGGGCGTTCGTAGCGTTTGCCCGTCTGTCGAAGAATGCGATCCTGTCCAGATGCGCTTCCATCTATGCGGATATCTTGAGAGGAACGCCTCTGCTGGTACAGATGTATATCGCTTATTTCTTCATCCCCATCGTATTTCCTGTTCTGAACAAGGTGGACAAGGAAGTCTACGTGCTGATTTCTTTGATCCTGAATTCAAGTGCATATGTTTCGGAAATCGTGCGCAGCGGGATCAATTCGATCGATGTCGGCCAGAGCGAAGCTGCCAGATCGCTGGGACTGAACGCCTCGGAAACGATGAAGAAGATCATCCTGCCCCAGGCCATCAAAAACATCCTTCCTGCGCTGGCAAACGAGTATATCGCCATGATCAAGGAAACTTCGATGGCCGGGACCTTCATGCTGTATGAACTGATGTATACACGCACCATCCTTGCCAACAAATATCTTTCCTGGCAGCCTCTGCTGATCATTGCCGGGATCTATCTGCTGCTGACTTTGGTGCTGACCGCTTTGGTCAAAAAACTGGAAGAGAGGCTGGCTGTCAGTGACTGAGAATAAGATACCGTTGATCGAAACGATCGATCTGAAAAAAGATTTCAATGATCTGCAGGTCCTCAAGGGAATTTCCGAGAAGATCTATCAGGGAGAAGTCGTCTGCATCATCGGACCGTCCGGAGGCGGAAAGTCGACTTTTCTGCGTTGCCTGAATATGCTGGAAGTACCGACATCGGGGGAAGTCCGTTTTAAAGGAGAGAAGCTTGATCCGAAAGATACGGATATCGACGGACACAGGCAGAAGATCGGCATGGTCTTTCAGCAGTTCAATGTGTTTCCGCATCTCAGCGTTCTTGACAATATCACGCTGGCTCCGATATTGAAGAAAAAACTCAGCAAAGAGACCGCTGAGAAAAGAGCTATGGAACTGCTGAAACAGGTCGGTCTGGAAGATAAGGCGAATGAGTACCCAAGAAAGCTTTCGGGAGGCCAGAAACAGAGACTGGCGATTGTCAGGGCTATGGCAATGGATCCCGAAGTGATGCTGTTTGACGAACCGACTTCGGCGCTGGATCCGGAAATGGTCAAAGGGGTCCTGGAGGTGATTCAGCAGCTGACGGATACGGGAATGACTTGCGTCATCGTGACCCATGAGATGGGTTTCGCCAGAAAAGTGGCGGATCGGATCATTTTCATCGATGAAGGGATCGTTGCGGAAGAAGGAACGCCGGAAGAATTCTTCAACCATCCGAAGAATCCTCGGACGAAGGAATTCCTGTCGCAGGTACTGTGAGGTAATATTCATGAAAACGACATTTCAGTATGATCATTATTTCCGTTATGAAGAGATGGAAAAGTGTCTGAAACAGCTGCAGGAATCCCATCCGGATCTGATGGATCTGGCAGTCTCCTGCGTGACCGAAGAGAAACGGAAGCAGTATGTCGCCATCCTGACAAACAAGGATACAGGTGATGCCTTAAGCAAGCCTGCTTTGTATATCGATGGCAATATCCATGCCGGTGAAGTGACTTCTTCGATGTGTGCGATGCATACGATCGATCATCTTCTCAGCAGTTATGAGACGGACAAAGAGATCCGCAAGATCCTTGACGAAAGGACCGTCTATGTCATACCGAGAGTATCTCCGGATGGCGCGGAGCTGTATCTGAGCAGTCCTTACGGTCTGAGGTCGGTGAACCGCGAAACGAAGCATGAAGCAGGCGGGATCTGCGAAGAAGATCTCGATGAGGACGGGGTCATCCGGATGATGCGGATCAGAAACGACTATGGGGCCTGGAAAAAAGACCCCCAGGATCCTTCGGGAATGCTGCCAAGAGGAGCGTCGGATGATGAAGGAGAGTTCTATGACATCTATCCGGAAGGAGTATTGGAAGAATACGATGGAATGGAGAACCTCAGAGTCACGCAAAGAAAATGGAATCTCGATTTCAACCGTAATTTTCCTTTCGGCTGGCAGCCCGAACCGAGACAGTCAGGCGCAGGCAAGTATCCCCTGAGCAATACGGAGACGAAGGCTATCGCCGATTTCGTGATCGCTCATCCCAATATCGGCATTGCCGCGATCGGTCATACCAGCGGTGGCCTGATCCTATACCCTCCGGGGACGAAAGCCTCGGAAAAAGCGTATGCGTATGATCTGACGGTACTGAAAGGTCTGGCGGCGATGGGTGAAGAAGAACTTGGCTACAAGCCGATGAATATCTTTGATTCTTTCCTCAGTTCCAAGGATTCTTATGACAGCGGGGCGCTGGATGACTGGATGTACGAGACCCAGGGCATTCCGTCTTTTACGGTGGAATTCTGGGATCTGGCCACGAAGGCAGGCGTTCCGGTGGAATGGGGCGAGAAGAAAGAAGACCCGCAGAGGAAGCTGAAACGATTCAACGCCTGCATGAAGTGGGTCAGAGAGAATGCGCCGCAGTATTTCAGCGACTGGAAGAAGATCTCTCACCCGGTTTTTGGCGAAGTCGAGGTCGGCGGTTTCAACTACAAGTTCACTCATCAGAATCCGCCCGAGGATTTCCTGCTGAAGGAAGCGGAAGCCGATACGCGTTTCAATCTCCGGCTTCTGAAGGCGCTGCCCAGACTGTCTATCGATGAAGTGAAAACGGAAAAGATCGGCGAGGGAATCTACAGGATCGATGCGATCGTTGGAAACAAAGGTTATCTCTCCACATCGCTGACGGATACCTGTCTGAACAGCGGAAAGGCGGAACCTGTTCTGGTCCGGGTGGAAACGGGAGAGGTGATTTCCGGAAAAAAAGAAGAAAAGATCCCGGATCTGCAGGGTTATTCCCGTACGGAGACAGGCGTCTTCTACTATGGCAACATCACGACTTTTTCGAATGCGCAAGCAAGAAAGAAGCTCAGCTGGATCGTGAAAGCCAAGGAAGGAGACACGATAAAAATCACTGCTTCCCAGCCGAAAGCGGGCACCGTCAGTATAGAAGCAAGGATTTGAAAAAACCTTAAAATAAAGCGTTTTCCGGTTGTATTTCCTGGCGAAATACCATATAATAATAACTGCCTTATTTTTTTCAATTTTAGCCCCGGAAACTAAAAGGAGAGAAAATATGCGTCAAACAACTATGCTGAAACCAGCAGATGTTAAGAAAGACTGGTATGTCGTTGATGCGAGCGGCAAGACTTTAGGTAGATTAGCCACGCAATGCGCAGCTATCTTGAGAGGAAAGCACAAGCCAACGTTCACACCGAATGTCGACTGCGGCGATAATGTGATCATTATCAATGCGGCAAAGGTCGTCTACACAGGCGATCAGGAAAACAAGAAGACCTACTATCACCATTCAATGTACCCGGGAGGATTGAAAGCCAGATCTATTGGTAAGATGAAGAGAGATTATCCTGTCGAGTTGGTGGAAAAAGCTGTCAAAGGCATGCTTCCGCACAACAAACTTGGCGACAAGATGAGAACTCATCTGTTTGTTTACGAAGGTGATGAGCACCCTCACGCTGCTCAAAAACCAATTGAGCTTAAGTAAGGAGAATTTCAATGCCTAAAAAGAAAACAAATGTAACTTATCAAGGAACAGGAAGACGTAAATCTTCCGTGGCTCGTGTCTATCTGACACCTGGCACAGGCAAGATCATGGTCGGCGAAAAGACTCTGGAAGAATATCTCCCTCAGGAAATTCTGAGAATGGTGGTGAAATCTCCGTTGGTCGAGACAGGAACCGAAGGTCAGTATGACGTCTTCATCAATGTCTACGGCGGCGGTTTAACAGGACAGGCTGGCGCTATGCGCCATGGCATCTCGCGTGCTTTGCTTGAAGTAGGCGATGATTTGAGACCTGTGCTGAAAAAAGCAGGATTCTTGACTCGTGATTCTCGTGCGAAAGAACGTAAGAAGTACGGTCTGAAGGGTGCCCGTAGAGCTCCTCAGTACTCGAAGCGTTAATTCTTGGGATTACGTGAAAGTGCTCCGTATGGAGCACTTTTTTCTTTTTGCGATGTTTGTTTTCTATTCGAACAGGATATCCGGATAAGTCCCGTCGTCCTTGAGGGACTGTATCTTCTCGACGACGATCGGCCGGTCTTCCTTGTAGGTGACACCGAACCAGCTGTCGCTGGAAGTGAGGACCTTGACCTTTGCCAGACCGCGATCGACCAGGACTCCCACATGATTCGGCAGCAGGGCTTCATATTTCAGAGGATTGTTTCTGATCCCTTCTGGCAGTTCTTCCCTGAAGATCTCGTCAAGCTGTCGGATCACATTCGGCGTGAAGCCCCAGAAGTTCATCGATACAGGTACATCGGCCGCGATCGGCTGATATATGCCGTTTTCTTCATACTCGACGCCGTCATGAGCTTCGTTCCAGCGGATATTCATGATTTCTTTGATGGAAGAAAGGTCGTTGTTTTCATCCTTCTGGCAATAGCCTCTGGTGACCGTGCCATGATCGCTCAAGGTTTTCTGCAGTTCGTAGCCTACCATGCAGTAGTGTTCGTCATCGATGCCGTTATGGAAGTAGTCGATGATCGTTTCAAACGCATTCCTGCCATAGAAATCATCGGCGTTGAATACGACGAACGGATCTTCCTTCAGGATATCTCTGCAGGACAGCAGCGCATGAGTCGTGCCCCACGGTTTGACCCTTCCTTCCGGTACGGAAATGCCATCAGGCAGATCATAGAGATCCTGGAAGGCGTATTCCACTTCGACATAAGGCCTTATTTTTGAAACCAGCGCTCCTTCGAACAGTTCCTGATGTTCCTTCTTGATGATCAGCACCACTTTCTTGAAGCCGCTGCGGATCGCATCATAGATTGTGAATTCAATGATCGGCTCATTGTGATTTCCAACGCCGTCGACCTGCTTCAGGCCTCCGTATCTCGAACCCATTCCGGCCGCTAAAATAACTAGTGTTTCTTTCATAATCGATCCTCCGATTTCCACATTTATTATATAATGTAAATGATAATACGAGGAGTCAATCATATGAAGAAATATGTCTTAGCGATCGATCAGGGTACGACCAGCACCAGAGCTATCGTCTTTGATCGCGATCAGAAAGTTGTCAAAGTCGCCCAGAAAGAGATACAGAACTTTTTCCCTCATCCCGGCTGGGTCGAACAGGATGCCAACGAGATCTGGCTGTCTACGCTGGCTGTCATGGCGCAGATTTTCGATGGCGGGCAGATCAAGCCGGACGAGATCATTTCTATCGGTATCACCAATCAGCGTGAAACGACCGTGGTCTGGGATAAGAGTACAGGCATTCCGGTCTATCATGCGATCGTCTGGCAGTCCCGTCAGACGGCCGATATCGTCAATGATCTGAAACAGAAGGGATTGGAACCGTTCTTCAAAGAAAAGACCGGACTGGTACTGGACCCTTATTTCAGCGCTTCCAAGATCCGCTGGATTCTGGATCATGTGGAAGGGGCACAGGAGAACGAGAATCTCTTGTTCGGGACGATCGATACCTTCCTGCTGTGGAAATTTACTTGCGGCGGAGTCCATGCGACAGATGTGACGAATGCGTCCAGGACCTTGCTGTTCAATATCCATACCTTGGACTGGGATGATGAATTATTGAAAGAATTCGATATCCCCAGAAGGATGCTGCCGGAGATCAAGGATACTTCCGGTATCTTCGGAGAGATCGATCCGAGACACTTCTTCAATCAGACCTGTCCGATCGCCGCTTTGGTCGGCGACCAGCAGGCCGCTTTGTTTGGAGAGAGCTGTTTCAGGAAGGGCGATGTCAAGAACACTTACGGAACGGGCGGTTTCATTCTGGTCAATACCGGAGAGGAAGAGATCATTTCCCGTTTCGGCTTGCTTTCGACGGTTGCCTGGAAGATCAAGGATGAAGTCAAGTACGCTTTGGAAGGTTCCATCTTCGTATCAGGTTCGCTGATTCAGTGGCTGCGCGACGAGATGAAATTCTTTACCTCGGCTGCAGACAGCGAAGAACTGGCGGCCAGCGTGGAAGATTCCCATGGCGTGGTCGTTGTGCCTGCCTTTACGGGACTGGGAGCTCCTTACTGGAACGATTCCTGCAAAGGCGCGATCTTCGGCCTGACCCGCGGAACCAGCAGAGAGCATATCATCCGCGCATGCATCGAGGCGATGGCTTACCAGTCCAAGGATCTGATCCGCATCATGGAAGAAGAGCTTGGGGAAAAGATCGAATCGATCAAAGTCGATGGCGGCGCGAGCGTCAACAAGCTGCTGGTGCAGTTCCAGTCGGATATCCTGGAGATCCCGGTCATCAAGCCGGAACTGGCAGAAACGACCGCTTTAGGCGCGGCAAGGCTGGCCGGTCTGGCCGTTGATTTCTATCGTCAGGAAGACTTTATCGATGAAGAAATGACGGTCTATGAGCCGAAGATGTCGCATGAAGAAGTCGAAGAGAAATACGCGAGATGGCTCAAAGCGATCGATGCGACCATCCTGTTCTAGGAGAATAAAGATGAAAGTACTGATCATCAACGGAAGCCCGCATAAGAAGGGTTGCACCTATACGGCTTTGCATGAAGTCGAGAAGGTCCTGAATGAAGAAGGGATCGAAACGGTCTATGTGAATATCCCGGCAGACTGTCCGTCCTGCCTGGCTTGCGACTATTGCCACAGGACTCATGAAGGTTGCATCAAAAAAGATATCGTAAACGATACCTATGCGCTGCTGGATGAATGCGACGGCCTGCTGGTCGGAACACCGGTCTATTATGCGGAACCGAGCGGTTCGCTGATGTCGTTCCTGGACCGTCTGTTTTACTCGTATCCGCATAAGAAAACACTAAATCTCAAGGCGGCCGCCAGTATCGCGAATTCCCGCCGTGCAGGCAATCTTACCAGCAATGACGCCATCAGCAAGTTCTTTTCGATCAGCGGAATGACGATCATCACTTCGACCTACTGGAACGATACGCATGGCTTCACGCCGGAGGATGTCATGAAAGATGAAGAGGGAATGCAGACGATGCGCAATCTCGGCCGCAACATGGCTTACTATCTCAGGATGCGCGAGATGGTCAAAGACAAACTCGATGAGCCTGTCATAGAAAAAGGGAACGTTACGAATTTCATCAGATAAGAAAAAAAGGATCTCGCATGAGATCCTATATTTTGATTTGCTTGAAGGTTTCGACCAGATCGTCATGTATGACGATATCGCAGTTGCGGTCGTAGGATGTCGCATCCCGGTTGACGATCGCCAGGGTATCGCCATTGAAGTAATTGATGAATCCGGCTGCCGGATAGACGACCAGGGAGGTTCCGCATACGACCAGCAGATCCGCTTTTGAAATCGCCCGGATCGCTTCGGTGATGACCTTGTCGTCCAGTGATTCTTCATAAAGGACTACATCCGGTTTGATGATGCCATGGCATTCATCGCAGTAAGGTACGCCTTCGGAACGGACGATGTAGTTCAGGTCGAAGAACTTTCCGCATTTCGTACAGTAGTTTCTCAGCACGGAACCATGCAGTTCGCAGACCTTCCTGCTTCCGGCCATCTGGTGCAGTCCGTCGATATTCTGAGTGACGACCGTGACGTCTTTCGTGTCCTGAAGTCTGGCGATGAATTCGTGGACATAATTCGGCTTTGCATCGGGATACAGCATCTTCGTCTTGTAGAACTCATAGAATTCCTCCGGATCCTGTACGAAGAAATGATGCGAAAGCATCTCTTCGGCACGGTAGATATTCTTATACAGACCGGTCGCGGAACGGAAGTCCGGGATTCCTGAAGCGGTAGACATGCCTGCTCCGGTAAAGAAAACGATCTTGTTGGCCTCTTGAATGGCATTCTGAAGTTTGTTGATCATATCTCTATTATAGCTTATCGATTGATTCTAAGATGCTATCTGTTATAATTTTACATAGAAACATCAGGGCAGGGTGAAATTCCCTGATCGGCGGTATACCCCGCGAGCTGAAGCAGAACTTGTGCGATTCAAGTGGCGACTGTACAGTCAGGATGAAAGAGAGGTTTTTTTATTTTGAGAAAGAGTTTAAGTGTAAGAGCTATCGCAACGATTGCGATTCTGGGCGTCCTGGGAGCGATCCTGATGCTGTTTGATTTCCCGATCGCCATTGCCCCGACCTTCTATAAGCTGGATCTGTCGGATCTTCCCTGCCTGATCGGAGCGTTCGCTCTGGGACCGGTCCCGGCATTCCTGATCCAGGTCATAAAGATTCTCGTCAAGATGCTGCTGAAACCGACCTCTACGGCATTTGTCGGTGAACTTGCGGCTTTCGTGATCTCGACGGTCTACTGCGTCAGCGCGGCCCTCATCTATCAGAAAAACCGGACAAAGAAAGGCGCCATTCTGGCGATGCTGATCGGATCGCTGTGCATGGCCATCATCGGAACGGCTGCCAACTATCTGTTCATCATTCCGTTCTACGTAAGCTGGTTCCATCTGCCTTTGGAGACCATCGTTGGCATGGGAAACGCCATTTTTCCAGTCATCCACGACAAGCTCAGCTTCGTTCTCTGCTGCGTTTTGCCGTTCAATCTGATCAAAGCGCTGATCGTCGATATCGTCACGTTCATGATCTACAAACACGTTTCCCCGCTGCTGAGGCAGCAGTAAAAGAAAACGCTTTCTTTATTAACAATATCTAGATAATATGATATAATCTTTGAGTATCACATTTGGAGGTTTTGTTATGGCTAAATTAACAAGAACACAAAAATATGCGACATTAAGAGAAAATCTCGCGAACGATTCCGAACCATCGTTATCAACCAAAGACTTATCAACATATCAGAACAGACTGGATGACATTACAGCCCGTTCAGAGGCAAGAAAACCTGCTTCAAGCAGCGATGATGTCACATGGGTCGATTATCCCGATCTGATGTCTGTCGATGATCTGGTTGATTCTTTCATCAGCAAGAACAAGCAGGCGATCGAACAGACGCCTGAACCCGTGACGGTAAAACCTGAACCGGTCGCAGTCAATCCGGAACCTGTTGTCGTGCAGCCGGAGGTCAAGCCGCAGCCGATGATCGACAGCAGTTTCGAGAACAAGATCAGCGAAATCATCGATGATGTTTCCCTGAGCGATCTCTATCATACCGCTCCGGTCGTCAAAGAACCTGTCAGACAGGAAACGCCGCAGACGGCCCAGATTCAGAAAGAAATCGCCGAGCTGGAAGAAAAACCGGAAAGCCCGTTCATGGGTTACTACCATAATCCTTCGATCGAACCTGCCCAGCCGGAAGTCAAGCCGCAGCCGGTCGAAACACCTTCTGTTCAGCCTGTCTACCAGCCGACACCGGCTCCGGTCAGAACCGAACCTGTCGAAAACGTTCAGACTGCTGCGCCTAATTCACTGATCAGCGAAGTCATCGATGAAGTGGATCAGCACATCAAAGCCTCCGGCGAACAGAATATCGGTCAGATTACCAATGAGATCGTTGACGAGATCCGCCATGCGGAACGTCCGGTGTATCCAGAGACGACGGTAAAAGAAGATGAAACGTATTCGAATACCGTTTCTATGGAAATCAGCAAGATCATGGACGAGATGATCGATACCGCCCCGACAAAACCTATCCAAGAAGAAATCAGACAGCCGGAGCCTGTCATCAATGAACATCCTGTCCTGGCGAAAACGCTGGAAGAAGAAAAAGCTGAAGATATCGTAGAAATCAAGAATATCGATGAGATCGATCTCGAACCGCGTCCGACCAAGGAAGCTCCGACCGGAACGATCCCGTTCATCGTTTCCGCGACCGATGATGAAGACCTGATCGAGGATGATGAAGAAGGCTCCAATACGATCCTGAATATCATTCTGGTCATTCTGATCATCATACTGCTGGCGGTGTTAGGCCTGATCATCTTCTATATCTTGAAGACGAAAGGAATCATCTGATGCCGATCAATATCGCGATCGATGGCCCGAGTGCCGCCGGAAAGTCGACGATTGCCGACCTGCTGGCAGAACGGCTTGGCTATATCCATCTGGATACGGGAGCCATGTATCGGGCTGTCGCCTATAATGCATTGAAGAAGGAGATCCCTTTTGACGATGAAGAAGCGATCGTTTCGATGATCGACGAGATGGAACTGGTCATGGATACCGATGGGGATGTGATCCTGGATGGCGAGGATATCAGTGAAGCGATCCGAGCCAACGAAATTTCCATGGGCGCATCCGAGGTATCGAAACTGCAGAAATGCCGTGAAGCCATGGTGGCGATGCAGCAGAAGATCTGCGCAGGCGGAGGCTATATCCTGGATGGCCGGGATATCGGGACGGTAGTCCTGAAGGATGCCCCGGTCAAGATCTACATGACCGCGACGCCGGAAGCGCGCGCTTTGCGAAGAGTGAAACAGAATGAAGAGAAAGGCCTTGATGCGGATTATCAGACGATCCTGGAGGATATCATCAAACGGGATTATCAGGATATGCATCGGGAATTCTCGCCATTGACCAAAGCGGAAGATGCGATCGAGATCGATACATCGGATATGAGTATCGAAGAAGTCGTCGACAAGGCAATGGAACTGGTTAACGAAGTATTAGGAGAATAAGAAATGATAGATGGAACTGTCGCAATCGTTGGGAGACCCAATGTCGGTAAGTCGACAGTTTTTAATAGGATGCTGTCGGAACGTGTGGCAATCGTCGAGGATAGCCCGGGCGTGACCAGAGACAGGATCTACGGGGATTGCGAATGGCTGTCCAAAACCTACCGTCTGATCGATACAGGCGGTTTTCAGATCGAGGATGTACCGTTTCAGAAGGAGATCAATGCCCAGGTGGAGATCGCCGTCGAAGAAGCGGATGTCATCATTTTTATCGTGGATGGCCGAAGCGGCTTGTCTTCGGATGACGAATATATCGCCAGACTGTTAAGGAAATCGAACAAGCCGGTCATTCTCGCCGTAAACAAGATCGATGACATATCGCTGATCGATAATATCTATGAATACTATAATCTCGGGATCGGGGAACCGATCGCCGTTTCCGGAGTCCACGGGATCGGAATCGGTGACCTTCTGGACAAGGTTACCGAAGTCATGCCGGAGCAGCAGATCGAAAGCCATGAAGGGATGATCCGTTTTGCGATCATCGGCCGTCCGAATGTCGGGAAGTCATCTTTGACCAATGCGTTCCTGAAGCAGGACAGAGTCATCGTCTCAGACATCGAAGGAACGACCAGAGACGCGATCGATACCGTATTCCGGGTCAATGACAAGGATTATGTGGTCGTGGACACCGCAGGCATACGGAAAAGAGGCAAGGTCTATGAGAACATCGAGAAGTATTCCGTCTTGCGTGCCAAGAACGCGATCGAGCGTTGCGATCTGGCTCTGGTAGTACTGGATGCTTCGACGGGAATCATCGAGCAGGACAAACATGTGGCAGGCCTGGCGCATGAAGCGAAAAAAGGCGTCATCATCGTCTACAACAAGTGGGATCTGGTAGATAAGGACGACAAGACCATGGTCAATATCACCAAGGAGATACGGAAACAGTTCCTGTATCTTGATTACGCGCCGATCGCCTTCGTGTCAGCCAAAGATAATAAACGCATCGATACCCTGCTTCCCTTGATCGATCTTGTCTATGAGAATCTCAATCTCAGGATCAAGACAAATGTCCTGAACGAGGTGATCCTGGATGCCCAGCTGGACAATCCGGCCAAGCCGCACAACGGCAAGCGTCTGAAGATCTACTACGCTTCCCAGGTATCCAGTTCGCCATGCACGATCGTGCTGTTTGTGAATGATCCGAAACTGATGCATTTCTCCTACGAACGTTACATCGAAAACAAGCTGAGGGAGGCCTTCGGATTCGAAGGAGTCCCGATCAATATCGTCTGCCGGAAGAAAAGCGAAGACTAAAAAAGATCATGTATCGCTGAATGCTGAAACATGATCTTTTATTATGGCTTATTCAGTTATCCCTGTATCCTGACCTGCCGCCAGCGTGATGCAGGCTTGCGACTGGGATGTGCTTGGCCAGACACAGGCAGTCACTTTCGAAGATTCCGGAACGCCGATCGAGAAGCCAAGATCATCGGTCGCTCCGCCGATGACTTCGCCGCTGTCGACTTTGACCGAGAACATGAATGGCGGCTCTGCGGTTCCGGTATAGATCGTATTCCAGTGCGGGAACCAGACGACACCGGAAGCATAGGTCGTATCGCCATAGAGGTTGGTTGCGGATAAGTCGCAGACGCCGGAGCACATGCCGCTTTCGCCGGAGCCTGTACCGAACCAGACGGAAACGGTCGAACCGTCGAAGGCGCCGCCGATATTGGCGATACCGCCATGGACATATTTTTTATTCTGGCGGGAATACTCATAAGCTTCGGAAACGGAACCCAGAGGATGTTCCTCGAGGGCTTTGGCGCTGATGTAGCCTGTGACGCTGCCGCTTTCGCCCGATCCAGCTGCGTACGGATAAGCGCCTTTCACATGCGTGATCTTGACAACGGAATCCGGCATTTCCAGAGGCACATACGGATCGTACTCGCCGCTGTGATGCGTTTCCAGCTGTTCCAGGATCTTGGTGACGATCTTGCTCTTGGTATTATCCTGATACTCCCGGCTGGTAAAATAAGCTCCCGGCGCAAGTTCGTCGTAGCCGGTCCAGCAGGAGACCGTATATTTGTTCGTCTGCATGACGAGCCAGCTGTCTTTGGTGGAACTGACAGGAATGCCGAATTCAACGCCGGAATCGCCCCAGTCGGTCGTGCCGGTCTTGCCATAGAGCGGATAATCCAGATACTTCTTGCAGTACCACATCAGGGAAGAGAAATTGCCTGACATGTTGTATTCTTCCAGATAGGCGACCATCCAGGCAGTTGCATCAGAGATCATCTGCTTTCCTTGCGTATCCGCAACGAAATTCGGTCTGCCATCGTTGTATTCGATGTAGTTGACCGTATGCGGACGGATGTAGCGTCCGCCATTGATGAACATCGCATGTGCGCCTGCCAGCTGCAGAGGCGTCACCAGACAGCGGTTGCCGCCGATCGCAAACTGCAGATCGAAATCTTCATAATCAAATTTGAAACCGATCGAATTCAGATAATCGACGACCTTTTCTTCGCCGTATTCTTCGACGACCGCAGCAAGCGCCTGTACGGCAGGCGTATTCTGCGATCTGCCCAGCGCTTCCGTCATCAGCATATCTCCATGGTACTCATGGTCATAGTTGGAGATCAGGACATTGCCGTCATACAGATAATAAGGCATATCGGTAAAGGTGTGCGAGGTCGCATAGCCCAGCCAGTCGATACATAACGCATAGTCGATGACCGGTTTCATGGAAGAACCCGGATTCAGGTAGGCGCTGGTCGCGCGGTTGAACTGTCTGGCGCTGTCCGTTTCACCACGGCCTCCGCCCAGCGCTTCGATCGAACCGTTCTGGTTGTCCATGACCACGATGGCGCTCTGGCACAGTTCGTTCGGGAACTTGATCGTCGTGTATTCTTCCTCGTTCTGCAGGTCATAGACATATTCCTGCATGTACGGATTCATGTTGGTAAAGATCCTCATGCCGACGCTGTATGGGCTCTCGCCGGTCGTTTCTTCGACTTCATCGATGACCGCATCGATATAAGACTGGTATTTCTCGTTCATTTCCGAGAAACGGACATCCTGTCCTGCCAGAAGATCTTCGATACGAACGGATTTTGCCAGATCGGCTTCCGCTTCCGAAATATAGCCGTGATAGACCATAAGATCCAGCACTTCGTTGCGGCGTTCCGTTCCGGCTTTCAGATATTCGCTGTCCGGATCGAGATAATAGTTATCGTTCTTATATAGATCGTTGTAAGGGTTGTAAGTATTTGGTGAGTTGATCAGACCGGCCAGGAAGGCGGATTCGGTCAAAGTCAGATTCTTCGCATCCTTGCCGAAATAATACTGCGCCGCTTTCTGCACGCCACGGATATTGTCGCCGTAGTTGACCTTGTTGATGTACATGGCCATGATATCCTGCTTCCGGGTATCGGTCTTCAGCTCCAGTTCCAGCGCCAGCCAGATCTCCTGCATCTTACGCTTGATGCCGGACATGCCTTCACGCGCCGCGATCGTGGACTCGTCATCCGCATCGATCGAATAGTAGGTATTCTTGATCAGCTGCATCGTGATGGTCGAACCGCCTTGCGAGAAGTCGCGGGTACGGATGTTGGCCAGTGCGGCTTTGGTGAAACGCGGGATATCGAAGCCTGGGTGTTCGAAGAAACGGGAGTCCTCGATCGACAGGAAGGCATCGATCAGGCTGTTAGGCATTTCTTCGTAGGAAATGTTTTCTCTCAGATACATGCCCAGTTCCATGATGATATTGCCTTCGGAATCAAAGACGGTCGTGGAATCCGGAGCCACCAGGTCATCGACATGCAGTTCCGGTTTGCCTTCCAGCAGCTTGGAGGCGAAATAGGCCGCGCCGCCCACGCCGCAGACGCCAAGGAACAGCACCAGACACATCAGAATTGCCATGACAAAAGTGAGGGTCCTGGCTTTCGGACGCGCTTCCTTTTCCTTTCTGACTCTCTGTTTCTTTGGCTTCTTTTCTTTTTTTATCTCTTCCTGAAGGTCTTCCGTTACATTCGGAATGACGGTTTCAGGCGCTGTTTCGGTATGAGGAATGAATGTTTCGATTTCCTTCAAAACATCGCGGTTTTCCGTTGCCGCTTCTAAAGCAAGCGATTTTTCTTCTTCTTTCTTCCGCTGTTTCCGTTCTTTTTCCGTCTTTATATCCTGGAATTTAGCGGATATTTCATCGCGGAACCTCGCCAGACCGCCAAAGACGGAAGTCTTAGCCTTTTTTTCTTTTTCCACAGGTTTCTCTGCAAGAAATATATCCTGCTTCTTCGCTTCCACATGATCGGAAAGTCCTATCTGCTTATGGGTATGACTTAAAGCTCTGCGTCTTACGGCATTGAGGGATCGTTCCTCGTGTCTGTTAAGTTCCTGTTCTTTCTTCATCAATTTATTATTATACTATATTAGCTAGATAAATGATAATATAAAGACATGATAAGAGAGAGATTAAATGCGCTGAAAACGCAGATGAGACAACAGAATATCGATGTCTACTATTTGAATACTTCTGACTATCATCTATCCGAATACGTACCGGAATACTTCAAGACCGTAGCATGGTTTTCCGGTTTTACCGGTTCTTTGGCGACCTTGCTGGTGACGCTGAAAGATACCTACATCTTTGTGGATGGACGCTATTATCTGCAAGCCGATCAGCAGTGCCTGAAATACGGGATCAAAGTCATCAAACTGGGGATGGAAGGAGCTTTGGAACCTCTGGCTTTCCTGAAAGCGAACTATCCGGGTGCTGTCGTAGGACTGGATGGGAAACGCACAAGCATCCGTTTTGCGAAAGAACTGTTGAAGCAGGGCAATCAGATCCGCAGCATCGATCTGTATTCCTCCCTGATCCAGAACAGAGCGCCATTGTCCCGCAGCAAGATCTACGAGATAGACAACAGCTATGCCGGTCTTTCAAGGCTGAGAAAAGTGAAGCTGATCGCTCATTGCCTCAGAGACATGGTCCATGTCGTGAACAATCTGGAGTCGATCGCATATCTGCTGAATCTCAGAGGCGATGATATCACGTATACGCCGGTCTTTCTGGCTTATATGGTCCTGCAGGATGAAGATGTGTATCTGTTCTGCGATCTGGAGCGTTTCGATGCGGATCTTCTGGAGAAGCTTTATGCCGATGGGATCATCATCCGGCCTTATGATTCCTATTATGAGTTCCTGAAGACCATCGAAAAGCGCAAAGTCGTTCTGGATGAACACAAGGTCAATTACGAGAGCTACCTGGCGCTGTCTCAAGGAAACAACGCGTTTTATGACCGCCGTTCCATCATCGAAGACATGAAGTCGATCAAGAATCCGATCGAACAGGAAAACATCCGCATGGCTCATATCTATGACGGGATCGCGGAACTGCGTTTCCTGATGTGGCTGGATTCCATCGACAAGTCGACAGTCAGCGAGTGCGACTGTGCAAGAAAGATCAACAGCCTGCGTATGGAAGTCGGAGCAAAGGATCTGAGCTTCGCATCCATCGTAGCGTATAACGAAAATGCCGCTATCCCTCATTATTTTCCTGAAGAAGGAAAATGTGCGATGCTGGACAATCATGGCATCCTGCTGTTCGATACGGGAGGCCAGTATCTGGAAGGAACGACGGATATCACCAGGACGGTCGCGTTGGGCGAAGTCGATGAGGAAGTGAAGAAGTATTTCACTCTGGTGCTTAAATCGATGCTGGCGCTGAGCGAACTGAAATTCATGTCGGGACTGAACGGAAAACAGATTGATATCGTTGCCCGGCAGGAACTGTGGGCGCATGGCGTGGATTACCGGCATGGCACCGGACATGGCGTAGGCAACTATCTTGCCGTTCATGAAGGTCCGCCAAACATCCGTTACGGTTCTACCGACAGCAGGAACGAAGAAGTCGAACTAAAACCGGGCATGGTATTCTCGGATGAACCGGGCGTCTATTTTGTCGGCCGTTTCGGCATCCGCTGCGAGAATCTTCTGCTTTGCCAGAAGGACGAAGAGAACGAATACGGACAGTTCCTGAGCTTTGAAACACTGACGATGGTGCCGTTCGATCTGAATCTGATCGACCGCGATTATCTGGATGAAAAGAGTATCAACGCTTTGAACCGATACCATCAGAAAGTCTATGACGCCCTGGCTCCGTTTATCACGGAAGAAGAAAGGGCTTATCTCAAGGAGAAGACACAGGCGATATGAAACTGATCAGCTGGAACGTGAATGGCTTGCGGGCGTGCATGAAGAAAGGGTTTGCGGACTTCTTTGTCAAAGAGAATGCCGATATTTTTGCGATACAGGAAACCAAGATGCAGGAGGAGCAGCTCGAGCCGGCAATGCGTTTCGACGGATATCATCTCTATATGAACAGTGCGGAGAAGAAGGGCTATTCCGGTACCTTGGTCTACAGCAGGCAGGAACCTTTGAGCGTCGTCTACGATATCGAAGACGAAGGCTGCGACGAGGGGAGGGTCATCACCCTGGAATATCCGGAGTTCTATTTCGTGACGGCATATGTTCCGAATTCCAAAGACGGACTGCTGCGTCTGGATTTCCGCATGACCTGGGAGGATGCGCTGCGCAGGCACCTGATGAAACTGGACAAGAAAAAACCGGTCATCTATACGGGAGATCTCAATGTGGCGCATGAGGAGATCGATCTGAAGAATCCGGATGAGAATCATTTTTCGGCAGGCTTCTCGGACGAGGAACGCGGTAAATTCAGCGAACTGCTGGCTGCCGGATTCAGCGACAGCTTCCGGGTCTTTTATCCCGAAAAAGAGAAATACACCTGGTGGTCCTACCGGACCAGAGCCAGGGAGCGCAATGTCGGCTGGCGTATCGATTATTTCGTTGTGTCCGACCGTTTCATGAAAGAAGTAAAAGACAGCCTGATCTATGACGAGATCGAAGGCAGCGATCATTGCCCGGTGGGACTGCTGATATAGGAGGATAAGATGGAAGTAAAACGTTTTATTGAAGAAAACCTGGAAGGAATGAAACAGGACCTGAAGGAACTGGTTTCCTATAATTCGGTCTATGGCGAGGACGAGAAGCCGTTCGGCAAGACGAACCGCGCCGTGCTCGACTGCGCGTTGCGACTGATGAAAGAGAAAGGCCTCAGGACAGAGAACGTGGATTACTACTGCGGTTTCGGCGAGACCGGAGAAGGGGAAAAACTGATCGGCATCCTGGCGCATCTGGATGTCGTTCCGGCAGGAGAAGGATGGAAACATGATCCGTTCGATATGCAGGAGGAAGACGGTTTCCTGTATGGCAGAGGCGTTTCTGACGACAAGGGTGCCGCCGTCGCTTCGATGTATGCCTTGAAGTATCTGATTCAGGAGAACTATCCCTTCAAGAAACGGGTGCGTCTGATCCTTGGCTGCAACGAAGAAACCGGATCAGCCTGTATCCGGCATTATGTCGGAAAGTACGGTCATATCGACTGCGGTTTCACCCCGGATGGAAACTTCCCGGGAATCTATGCCGAAAAAGGCATGGTCGCAGCGAAGCTGGTCGGCCATGGTACCAGGATCATCGATATCAAGGGCGGAGAAGCATCGAATGTCGTCAATAAAAAAGTCGTTTGCAGTCTGCCTCTGGATAGCTTCGACGAGGAACGTTTCAAACAGTATCTGATGGCCCATAAACTCACTTTCGATTATGCGAAGGACGAGAACATCGATGTCACGGTTTACGGGGAAAGCGCACACGCCAGCATGCCCGACCTGGGCAAGAATGCGTTCAGCCATCTGATGGAAGCGCTGTTCCATGCCGGTTTCGATGATACTTTCGTAAGCTGGTTCCATAAGTATTTTGCTTTGGAAGTCCATGGCGAGACGCTGGGTTACGATGCCCTGAAAGATGATATCTCCGATACCACCATCAATTTCGGTGTCATCGGTAAGGAGGGCGATGACATCGTCGTCAGCCTGGATATGCGCTTCCCGGTCAAGACGGACAGCGGGAAAGTAGTCGAACTGCTGAAGATCGGCGATGATCATAACGAGCTGGTCATCCTGAGCAGGACCGAACCGCTGTACTTCGATATCGATTCTCCGATGATCCGGGCTCTGAAGAACGCCTATGTCGATGTGACAGGAGACGACAAGACGGAAATGGAAGCGATCGGCGGTGGCACGTATGCGAAAGCCATCCATAACTGCATCGCTTTCGGCTGTGAATTTCAGGGCGAAAACAATCATATCCACAATCTGGATGAATGCCTCAATATCGAGAATTTCAAGAAACAGGTCGAACTTTATGTCGCAGCGATCCGCAACTTAAACCAGATCGACTAGAATGTTATAATAGAACTATGAAAAGAGCGAAACTGGCACTGATCTATGACTTCGATAAAACGCTGTCTCCCAGGGATATGCAGGAGTTCCATCTTTTAAGTACGCTGGGCTATGACGATCCGGGCGCTTTCTGGGCGGAATGCGATGCATTCTCGCGCAGGCACAACTGCGACGGCATTCTTTCTTACATGTATCTGATGGTCATGAAAAACGACGGTCTTACCAGGGATCAGCTGATCGAAGAAGGCAGGTACGTCGAACTGTATAAAGGCGTGAAGACCTGGTTCGAGCGGATCAACGAATATGGCAGGAAGCATCATATCACGGTCGAGCACTATGTCGTTTCTTCCGGTCTGACCGATATCATCATGGGTACGCCGATCGCGCATGAATTCAAGAAGATCTATGCCTGTACCTATGTCTATGACAAAGAAGGAAAAGTCAGATGGCCGTCGCGGGTCGTCAACTATACGATGAAGACCCAGTATCTTTTCAGGATCAACAAGGGCGTCCTGGAGGAAACCAACGATGCGGATCTGAACAGTTCCACGCCGGAATCGGAGAAGTATATTCCTTTGGAGAATATGATCTATTTCGGGGATGGAAGCACGGATGTCCCCAGCATGAAGGTCGTGCAGCAGAACGGCGGAACCACCATCGCGGTGTTCGGGGATGATTCCAAACGCAGCAAGGCGGAGGAACTGTTCAAGGACAAGAGAGCGACCTTCGCGGTGAAAGCAGATTACTCCAAAGGCTCCAAGATCGAAAAGATCGTTCAATGCATCATCGATTCTCTGGAAGCCAAAGCTAAATTAGATAACTATCAATGATGATCGAATATAGTTCAGACGATTTCAATATTGACGGATTAGGTTGTTTATACACGAAAGAAAAAGCGGTTTTTAGAGTATTCGCGCCGGAGCACGATACTCTTTTTTTAGTTCTGGACGGACATAGGTATCCGATGGAGAAACGGCTGCATACCTTTTCCGTGGAACTGGAGGGAGATTTTCATCTTTCCCGTTATCATTTCGAGAATGGAAAGAGAGTCTCTTTCAAGGACCCTTTCGCTTATCTCTCGGAAGGAAAGGAATCGGTCGTTCTCGATCCCGAACGTTTCAATCAGGAAATCATCAAACCGGAACCATGCGAAGATATCGTGATCTATGAAACAAGCGTACGAGATTTTTCCAGCTACGGCTATTTCGGTCAGTATGCGAAGACGTTCAAAGCTCTGGGCATCGATGGCCTGAAACGGGATGATTATTTCATGCTGGGACTGGATTATCTGGAAAATCTCGGAATCAGCCATCTGCAGCTGATGCCGGTCATGGATTTCGACAACGACCGCAGCAAATACAACTGGGGCTACAATCCGCTGGCATTCAACCACGTAAAAAGGGATTACGTCTACGACAAGACCGATCCTTACGCCAGCGTCAACGAACTGCGCGAAGTCGTGAACAAACTTCATGAACATGGCATCCGGGTGGTGCTTGATGTCGTATTCAATCACGTCTATGATGCAAAGAACTTTGATATCGAGAAGATGATCCCCGGTCATTTCTTGAGACGCAAGGCAGATGGAAAACTGGCGATGGGCACGTTCTGCGGAAGCGAGATCAAGTCGGAAGATCCGTTTGTCCGGGCGTATCTGGTGAAGATGGCATTGCGTTATCTGGAGCTCTTTGACATCGATGGCATACGGCTCGATCTGATGGGCATCATGGATATCGATACGGTAAATGCCTTAAGAGATGCATTGAAGGCCAGAAAACCGGATTTCGTGGTCTACGGGGAAGGCTGGAACATGGGAGACGCCTTGCCGGAAGAATGCCGCGCCACAATCGCCAACGCTTCGAAAATGCCCGGGATAAAGATGTTCAATGACTATTTCAGGGAAACAATCAGCGCCTATGTCATGGGTGCAGATAACATGCAAGAAGCCTGTCAGGCTTTATCGGGAAACGGATATCGCTCATGCGACCATTCCATTAATTATGTCGAATGCCATGACGGGCTGACTTTTTTTGACCGTCTGGGCGTCGATTGTCGCGGAGACAGTCCCGAGGAAGTCAGAAACAAATGTAAGCTCGCACTGGCAATGGTGATGATGGCCAAGGGAACACCGTTCATTCATTCCGGCCAGGAATTCCTTAGGACCAAAAAGGGTGTCGCCAATTCCTATAACAGCCCTGACGAGATCAACACCTTGAACTGGGACCTTCGCATCTACAACAACGAGATCTGCGATTACCTCAAAGCGCTGATCCGATTCCGCAAGGAGTACAAACTGTACCGGGACGATATTCCGACCGCTTTCTTTGAATATCGCGGCTGTCTGGTTTACGAGGCAAAGGATCTGCTGATCGTCTTCAATCCGCAGCGCGAAAACGTCCTCCATGAAACGGAAGAACTGTACAGGATCCTGTTCGATCGCGACGGTTTTTGCGATCATCTGACAAAAAGGGCGGAACTCCAGGCCTATTCCATGGTGATATGCAAAAGATATGTTGTATAATGGAATTATAATCAAGGGGTAATATCATGAAAAAAAATAATATGGTAGCAATGATACTGGCAGGAGGTAGAGGTTCTCGTCTTTTCGATCTGACGAAGAAAGTCGCGAAACCTGCCGTTCATTTCGGAGGGAAATATCGTATCATCGATTTTGCCTTGTCGAACTGTGCCAATTCCCACATTTCTACGGTGGGCGTGCTGGTGCAGTATGAATCCATCCTGTTAAGTTCCTACAGCGCCAGAAGCTCGACCTGGGGACTCGACTCCAAGGGCGGCGGCGTCTATGTCCTGTCGCCAAGAGAAAAGGATGAGACCGGTCTGGGTCTGTACAAAGGAACGGCCGATGCCATTTATCAGAACCTGGATTTTCTTGATCAGGAAGAAGCGGAATATGTACTGGTTCTTTCCGGCGACCATATCTATAAGATGGATTACGAAAAGATGCTTCAGGAACATATCGATTCCAAAGCGGAAGCGACGATCGCCGTCATCGAAGTACCTAAGAAAGAAGCCAGCCGTTTCGGTATCATGAATA
>JAEEGF010822600.1_pt1 | contig 29733 bp, 44 predicted proteins | sample 9134171 | NCBI WGS metagenome assembly JAEEGF01 (sample SAMN16246542, study PRJNA631951) | gut metagenome | biome: gut microbiome; feature: rumen; material: AP-attached | host: Bos | place: Iran: Karaj | collected 2018-10 | reverse complement strand
ACCAGGACATCTCCGGCAAGCTGGATAAGGCGCAGGGCGCGGCCAACGCGGGCAAGTTCCTGGTGGTCGGCTCTGACGGCAATATCACCACGGTCAGCATGACCGCGTGGCAGGGAGGGAGCTACTGATGGCACTGGACAAACTTGTGGACAGCGCCGCGCTGGACGATGCGCTGGACTATACCGCGAGCAGGATTAGAGCAAAGCTGGGCAGCTCATCTCTAATCCCCTTCGACTTGGAATACGGCCTGGGATTTGGCGACGCAATTAACGCGATTGGCTATAGCGTGGACGCGGTTTTCAATCAGGGCGCTAACAAGATTTTTACCACAGACGATCTGGACGCCGTCAAGCCTTATCTGACCGTCACGGTCACTTACCCGGATTCCAGCACAGAGGTGCTTGCAGATGACGCGTACACGCTGTCCGGGACGCTCACAGCCGGAAACAGCATCATCACGGTCACCGCGCTGCGTGTTTCCACAACGATCTCCGTCACTGTCACCGCTGCGGAAGATGTCACGCCGAGCATATCGAGCTGGATAGACGGCAGCGGATCGTATGTGAGCAAAAACATAGCTGACGGTGCAATCCTTGTCGAGAGCGCAAGCAACGGAACGTACCGTAATGCAAATGTAGGGATTACACTTGAGGCCGGAGCAAGGTACAGATTTTCTGCTGATATCGATTATTTTATTGGAACAGCAAAACTGGTGATCTCCACCAGCAGTTGGAATTGGATCACAAATTGTTCCTCTCCAAATCTAACCGCGTCTGGAAAGCTCATCGTTGACTGCAAACCGTCAGATGCAAACAATTTCACTACATCGGCACACCTGCTCCTCTATTGCACAACGTCTGCCAGTAGCGGAGGCAAAGTTGTTTTCCGAAACGTAAAGGTCATCAAGTATGCGGAATAGGAGGGACAGTATGCCGTACCGGAGAGTAAGCTTTCTGGAGCTGGGCTGGTACATCGTCCGGCAAAAGATCCGGGATCTGCTGTTTGGATGCGACCGCGAGGATCCCTGCGAGCCGGTCTACACCACGCTGCCGGACGGGACGATCCAGGTCACCTGGCGGCCAAGGCCGCAGAAAAGGAGAAAGAACGAATGACAGAAAACGAACTGCGGGCGCGGGTATGCGCCCAGGCGTGGAGCTGGAAGGGACGCCGGGAGGCCGACGGCTCCCACCGGGAGATCATTGACGTCTACAACCGCATCACGCCACGCCCGCGTGGCTACACGCTGCAGTATACCGACGCATGGTGCGCCGGCTTCGTCAGCGCCGTGGCGCAGGCCTGCGGGCTGACAAAGTGCATCTTTCCGGAGTGCGGCTGCAGCCCCATGATCGAGCTGTACCGCAAGGCCGGCCGATGGATAGAGGACGACGCCTATCTCCCGCAGCCGGCCGACGTGATCTTTTACGACTGGCAGGACAGCGGTGCCGGCGACAACCGCGGGCAGGCTGATCACGTCGGCCTGGTCTACGCCGTGGACGGCGACCTGATCACCGTCATTGAGGGCAACATCTCCGACAGTGTGGACACCAGGACGCTGTTTGTGGATAACCGCTATATCCGCGGTTACGGCAAGCCGGACTATGCCGCGGCGGCCTCGGCCATCAATGCACACGAGGATCCGGAGGACGAGCCCCCTGCCGAGGTGGTGCCGGTTCCCGGATCGGACACGCCAGCCCAGGTGCGCACGCCCTGCACCGTGACGCTGCCCGTGCTGCGCTCCGGCGCCGAGGGCGTGGACGTGATCGCCCTGCAGCTGCTGCTGATCGGCCGGGGCTACGGCTGCGGCCCCTGCGGCGCGGACGGCGACTTCGGACCGGTCACCTATGGCGCGGTCACGCAGTACCAGCGCGAGCACGGCCTGGAGGTCGACGGCATCATCGGCCCCGAGACCTGGGGCAAGCTCATTTGCGGGTGAGGGGAGGTCAGAGCAATGCGGAGGGAACTGTTTGACCGCGTACAGCACCTGGACGAGCCCATTTATGCAATGTTTCCGGATGAACCATCGCTGGAGGATGGTGTGCTCTATGTCGTAGATGCCCCACACTACGTGGAGTACAACTGCCCATGTGGCTGCGGAAACGTGGTCATGCTCCCATACTACACGTCGGAGCCGGAAAAAGGGGACTATGGCTGGGGCCTGACGGAGCAAGAGGGGAAAGCATCTCTATACCCGTCTGTGTTCTCCACCGCATGGCCATGCAAATCCCATTATTTCATCAGAGATAACCGCATCTTCTGGTGCGGGTAAAAAAAGGAGGAATAATAAATGAGTACACCAGACAAAGCAACCGAGATCAAGGCCTTCCTGGCCGCTATTGCCGCATTCTTCACCGCCCTCTGGGGCTGGCTGGGATGGGCCGTGCTGATCCTGGTCATCTGTATGGGGCTGGACTGGATCACGGGATCCTGGGCAGCTCGCCGGAAGGGCGAGTGGTCGAGCTCCGTGGCCAGGGATGGCCTGTGGCACAAGCTGGGCGAGATTGTGGCCCTTTTGGTGGCCGCGTTGTGTGATATTGCTATCAAGGTGATCCTTAACAGCACAGCTGCGCCAATCTTGCAGGGCTGGGACTATGGGAACTACTTGACGCTTTTGGTCGCCCTGTGGTACATTTTTACTGAGCTCGGATCCATCGTAGAGAACGCCGGAGAGCTGGGAGCACCGATCCCCGGCTGGCTGAGAAAAGGGATTGCTACACTGAAGCATAAGGCAGACGCTGCCGATCCGATCACGGATCACCCTCCCGACGAAGAGAAAAAAGATACAGAGTAAGCAATATCCCCGGAAGAAGATCTTCCGGGGATATTATAGGTTTTTGCAGGTGGGTGGAGCGAGTTGCAGAAACCGATAATATTCAGGTGTAAAAATAAACTTCCAGGCGCTGGGCGGGTTTGTTGTACACGATGTAGGAGACGATGGAGCGCAGGGCCTCGCCCTTGAGGGCTTCGGTGGCGTCCGGGGACTGGAGCACGGCAAGGACATCCAGGACTTTTTTGCGGAAGGCTACCGGGTCAAGCTGCTGTGCCTGGGCTTCTTCCGCTGCTACGGCAGCCTTCGCCTGCAGCTCCGCGATCCCGTCAAGGAGGCGCTGCTTTTTGCGGGCATACTCCTCCAGGGAATCAATGCCGGATTCGTAAGCGTCCTGGACGCGGCGGAGCTTCGTCTGCTCCACGGAAATCAGGTGGTCATAGTCTGGGCCGGAGCGGGAGTGCTTGACGGTGTGCGGCGCCACGGGGAAGGTCAGCGTCTCGGCGGCCTGCTGCAGGTAAGCAATGATCAGCCGGTTTGCCTTGGCCACGGAGAGCGCATGAGAAGTGCCGCAATTGCCGCGACTGTACTTGTGGCACTGCAAGAAGGGGCAGGGGCCGCCGCCATAGACCAGAGTGCTGCCGCAGCTGCTGCAGCGGACAATCCCTTTGAGCATGAAATCCACCGGCTGATCCTTCCGCTGCCACTTGCGGCGGCCTTTCTCTCTCTGCTCCATTTTGGCCTGCACGGCATCCCACAGCTCCGTCTCCACAATCGGCTCATGCTGGCCGTCCACCAGGTAGGTGTTTTCGTTGGGGACGCTGGTGCGCTCATACATCCCCCGCCCGTCATGACTGTAACGGAGCTTGCCGATATACGCGGGATTGTGGAGCATGTACTCCACAAAGCGGTTGTCCGGCGCGTTGCCGAATTTGGTGCGGACGCCTTCGGCGGCCAGCTGCCGGGCGAGGGTGAGCATGCCGACGCCGGCCAGATAGTCCCGGAAGACGCGGCGCACGTGCTCCGCCTGCTCCGGATCCGGGACATAACGCTTCCCTTCGACTTTGTAGCCAAACGGGGGACTGCCGGGAGCCTCCCCGCGGGCGACCTTTTCCTCCATGCCGCGCTTGACCTCGCCGGAGAGCCGAATGGAGTAGTATTCATCCATCCATTCCATGATGCGCTCGATCAGGGAGCCGAAGGGGCCGTCGGCCAGCGGCTCGGAGATGGAGATCACCTCAACGCCGGAGCGGGAGAGCATGGATTTATAAACGATGCTCTCCTCCTGGTTCCGGGCAAAGCGGGAGAACTTCCATACCAGGATCGCCTCGAAGGGGTGGTCTTTTTCTTTTGCATAGCCGATCATGCGGTTAAAGTCCGGGCGCTTTTTGGCGCTGCGGCCGGAGATGCCGTCGTCGATGAAAACAAATTCATCCGGCACGATGAAGTCATGGCCGGCGGCATAGTCCCGGATCAGCTTGAGCTGGGAGTCCAGGGAATATTCGTCCTGCTTCTCCGTGGACACACGGAGATAGGCTGCGGCTATTTTCATAGAGAAAGACCTCCTTTCTGAGGGGCATGAAGCGAGCAGGGTCGAGCCTACAGGTTATCTAAGAAAACCGTAAATAATAGGTATTATACCGTAAACACATATTATTTTTTGAAAAGAAGATGCTCCGTCGAACATCTTTTTCATAGACGCTTTTCGATAGGACGTCATTTCGTAAGAACGATAAGATTCCTCGTCCCAATAATCAAAAAAATAATCGGGATCGGAGATGCTTGGATATGGAGCTGAGATGCGAGGCTTAGGGGATTCTTTGTATACCTGTAGATGAAAACATAGACGGGAGATAAGGAGAGAGACTATATACCCGCCGGCATAAGACAAATGACGAAAATAATCATCTGCCTTTGTGCCAAAGGACAGATAAACAATAATTGGTATCAGAACTTGGAATACCAATATATTAATAGGCCTTTGATATTCATACCATTCTTCTAACTCTTTATACGTTGATTTGTTGTCGTTGCACGCCTGACAGTTTTCCATCAGTTCCTTGCCTTTATCAGAAGAAAGAGACGAATAAACCTTTGCTGCTTCTACCAACGAAACACCTATAGGAGAATCACTAGAATCACGGAAATCACAATATGGAGAGCAAAGTACACCAAGCAAAGCGGAGAAAGCACCGATTAAAGCAACCACAACGTAAATGAGTAACATAAGATTTGCCCCCCTTATTCAGTTTGCATCTTCCAGGTTGGGAAGAGCGTCATTTTTTTCGGAATAGCTCATTTTGGCCATGGCCATGGTCTGGCGGATGTACTCCTGGCCGGGAGGCGTCAGGCCGCGGTAGTCTTCGATCAGCTGACGCTCATCAGGGGATAGGGTATCGGCTGAAAAAGACTGCTGAGAAAAGCCCTGTGCAAGATCTTCTAATGAGACGTTAAGAGCATTTGCTATTGCCTTCGCAGTGCGGATATTTGGTTCGCGTTCAGAATTCTCATACCGGCTGATACTCTGCTTGCTGGTCCCCAGTTTTGCAGCGAGTTCATCCTGAGTAAGGCCAGAAGCAAGACGGAGCCGCTTCAGTTTATCTCCGAAATTCATAATCATCACCTCGTAAACCTTACGGTACCACAGAATCACCAAAAAAGCAACAATAAAAAAGAACAAAAAAATTGTCACCAATCGGTTGACAAGTCGAAAGAGCTGTGATATTGTAGAGTCACCGTAAGGATGACAAGGAGGTGATGAGATGGAAAACGCTCAGCTTCGTGGACGGATAAGAGAAAAGTATAAAACAGACGCCGCATTCGGGCTTGCTATTGGATGGACACCGCAGAAGGTTTTTAAACTCGTAAACTGCGATTACATCCCCAAGATCGGTGAGGCGGTAAGTATCAGCCGCGCATTGGGGATTTCCCTTGATGAGCTGGCTTCTTTTTTTGCCCAGTGAGTCACCAAAAGGTTTACAGTCATAAGTTCCTGAACGGGCCGCCGAGGGCGTCGGCCCCTACAAGGCAATGAAGAGAGGCGGTGTGACACGTGGCCGAAATAAGGCGAGGAGACGCAGAGCTGGCGCTGGAGTCAATCAAAAAAACGGCGCAGCTGAAGGGCTGCACCGTGGAGAAGCTGGTTCAGTTCTATGAGGGAAAGGATCCTGTGTATGGATCCACACTCCGGCGCCTGATCAGCGAGGCAGAAGAGGCTGTGAATGGATCCTTCCCGGAAGGGACGATCCGGGTGATCGAAAATGGCGCCATCGTGTGCCGCCGAGTCAAAACAGCTCGGGGAAGGACAGAGTACCGAAGGAAGAATCGCGTTCCTTCTGAAATTCCGGATAGAGCCGAAGCAGCTGGAACGAGAAGGGACGAATGGAAGAGGCTATCGTTTCCGGAACTTCGAAAGGAAGCCGCCCGGAGAGAAAATCATAGGCCATAACGACGGCCTTCCCGCAGAGTTGGGATTCAAAGGGGTTTAGATCCTGTTCGTTGAGGAGCTTGGATCTGACGGAGGAAACGATTATGGAAGTTCCCTCTGTGGGGTCTTCCAGCGGGATAAGAAGAAGCGCGGCGCGCATGGCGGAGAAATCTGTGGGGCCGAGCTTGAATTTTGAAACCGTTGACATGAAATCAGCTCCTTTCTTCGACAGAATACCACAGCGGGAGCGGGAGGGCAAGAGCCGGCATAGGGACAGGCCGGGGCGAAATAAGATGAAAAGGAGGTGAGGAACATGGCAGCGGGACAGGAGAGACCCCTATCGCCCCTTCGGGGCACTTCCCCAGGTGGGGGAAGCAAGGGCGACAGCAGGCGAGGGGGGAAGAACGAGATCACGGTGGTGGGCTTTATGCTCCAGCCGGACGGGAGCGCGAAGCCCTTCGACGAGCTGACGGAGGCGGAAAAGGCCGCCTGGCGGGAGTCCTGCTGCCGGAGACTGAGCGAACGCATGAGCGATTATTTCACACAGCACCCGGAGGAATACGCGAAGTTCTGATGGGGGAAAACGGATTGCCACACCAGGCTGCAGCCTGGTTCGCAATGACAGAGAAGGAGATCAACCATGAACAGAGAGTACATACCGAAGGACAAGCGGTTGCTGCCGACGGAGGGGGAGGAGCAGGCAAGGCTCTTTTCCTGGTGCAGGATGCAGAGCCGGCAGCACCCGGAGCTGGAGCTGCTGTTCCACATCCCAAACGGCGGGAGCCGGAACAAGGCCGAGGCCGGACGCTTCAAAGCCGAGGGCGTGAAAGCCGGCGTGCCGGATCTGCTGCTGCCGGTTCCCCGGGGCGGCTACCACGGGCTTTTCATCGAGCTCAAGCGCCTGGACGGCGGGCGGCTGCGGACGGAACAGAAGGTCTGGCTGGACAGGCTGCGGGCGCAGGGCTACCGGACGGCGGTGTGCCGGGGATGGGAAGAGGCCAGCGAGGCGCTGCTGGAGTATCTCAAGGCCGGGGAAACGGATTGCCACATCGTAGCGCCGATAACTGATCGGCGAACAATGGATGGCCGAGCAATGCTCGGCCCTACGGTTCGCAATGACAGAGAGATGGGACGCTGGGCGGGTACATCGGCCTCGTGCCGCAACGACGCGGAGGCGGGGACATGAGCTGCAGGTGTACAAGCTGCGTCTGGCGGGGAGATCCCAGCGAGCGCAGCAAGACGCGGCCGGGCTGCGCCTATATCCAGCACACGGGCAATAGTCGGCTCAAGGAGGTCTACCGCATGCTGGGCGTGAACCACATGACGGACGAGGTGCGGGAGGCCATGAAGCCGGAGCACTGCACCGTCTACAAACGGGGGCCGCGACAGGAGCTGAACGAGAAGAAAATCGCGCTGGAGGGCGGCCTGCCCTATATGCGGAAGGGCGGGGAGGCGACCCCTCACCCGAAGACGCGGGAGCTCCCCATGCAGGGGAGCCAAGCACCAGGCCGGGAGCCGGGTGCAGCACCGAAGCCAAAGAAGGAAGCGAAGCCCAAAGCGGCCCCGAAGCCAAAGAAGGAAGCGAAGCCAAAAGCCGCCCCGAAGGCGGAACCGAAGCCAAGGGCGCCGTGGATCGAGCAGGCGCGGGAGCTGTACCGGCTGGGGCTGACGGACGGCGAGATCGCCAAGCGCGTGGGCACCGGCACGCAGAACATCTGCTTCTGGCGCAAGCGGGAAGGCTTACCCAGCAACTACAGACCGAAACGAAACGAAGACTTTATGCCGCTGTACCGGCAGGGCTTGAGTGACGGGGAGATCGCCGCGGCCACGGGAAAAGAAAAAAGATACGTGCAGAAATGGCGGGCGCGCTGGGGGCTGCCCTACAATCCGTGCAAACGGGAAAAGGCATGCCGGGAGGATCAGCGGCGGCGCCGGGAGCTGTACGACCGGGGGCTGAGCGACCGGGAAATCGCGGAAGAGACCGGAGCGAAGATAAGCACGGTGACCTCCTGGCGCGACAACTTCGGCCTGGCGCCAAACCCGGGAGGGAAGCGTGGGATCCCGGTCTCCTGGGAGGAGGACGGGCTGCGGCTGTACCGGGAGGGGAAGACAGACCGGGAAATTGCCGAGGCCGTGGGGCGGAGCGTGGCCACCGTCGGGGAGTGGCGGAGAAAGCACGGGCTCGCCCTGCACCCGGCGCGGCCTATGAAACGAGAGAGTGATGCGCGTGGAGATGTGTGACGGCTGCGGCTGCCTGGAGATCGAGAGGCCGGTGAACCGCTACGACTGCTGGCGCGCCCTCTGCTGCGACCCGGACAAGCCCGCGTGGCTGGGCAGAAGGCGCACGGTAGCCACGGCGCCGGCGTGCTCAGAGCGGGGGCCGGCGGGGATCCGGAGGCCCAAGTGGTGCGGGCGAAAGGAAGTGAAAACATGACAAACGAAAGAAGAAAAAGAATCGGTCTTAACATCGCAGAGCAATACGCCGAGAGCGCCCTGCTTTTTGAAAACAAGTATAAGGCCCATAGACTGGCGGACCTTGAACGGGACAAAGCTATGGCGGTGATAGGGGTTCTGCACGCCATTGGGCTGCTCAAACAATCAGAGTACATCAAGAAGATGGAAGAGCTTTGCCAACTTTTCGATAAAAAAGAAGCCGCCACGGTGGCGGAAACACCGTGACGGCAGATCGAGAGGAATACCCCTCAGTCCGGCTGACGCCGGACAGCTCCCTTTAGGCCGGGGAGCCTATTTGGAAGAGATTCAGACAAATCCCTTGTGCCGATTATAGCACGAGGGGAGAAAAAGTGCAAGGAGGCACAACGATGACAATTAGCGGATTTTTATATGTACTGCTGATGCTGGCGCTGATCGCACCGCTGGCCGAGCACGGCGAGAACCGCCGGCTGCGTGCACGGCTGGAGGCGAGGCGGATCCGGGAGAGCTATCCTTGGGACTGGACGCGGGAGAGCGAGCGGAAGGCGCAGGCGGCGCTGGAGCTCATTTGCGACAAGTGCCACGAGCCGTACCGCTGCAGCCAGGAGGAGCTGGACGAGGCGTGCGCCATGTGCCCGGTGCCGGACGCGGTGTACCGGCTGGCGGCGGGGGTGTCTCCCTCATCCGCCCCTTCGGGGCACCTTCCCCCGCTGGGGGAAGGACAGCGTAGAGAGGAGGCGCGGAGATGAGCGGGAATGATATGACCGGTATGACGAAAATGCAGGCGGACGCCATTGAGAAGCTGCGCCTGGAGGACAAGCAGGCCAAGCATGACCGATATGCTCTCGTGATGCACGTCTCCGTGAGGGAAGCGATGGAGAACTTCTGCCGGCAGGACGAGGAATTTGCCCAGGCCGTCGTGCAGGGGAAGACCTTCGGCGAGTGCATGAAGATCGTGGCGGCGGGCTGCGGCTCGGGCCTGAGCGACCTGGAGGCCTACCGAAGAGCAGTGCGGTTTTATTTCCCCGGCGCAGAGATCCGCATGACGATGAGCATCGACCTGATCGGCGCGGCGGCAGGAACGCCAAAGCCGGAGGAGACGAAGAAGCCCGCGGGGATTCTGCTGGACTTCACGGACTTCCTATGAGGTGCGGCATGAGAAGACCGGAATGCAATATGCTGCCCTGTGACCTGGAGGCGGCTCTGAGCGAGTTTGACGGCACTCTGGACGCGGAAGAGGAAGACCAGATCCGGAAGCTCTTTCCGCAATACTTATTTTTTCACAACGAGTACGGGGACGACAGCGGCTTTGACGACAACACAACGCCGGTCAGGGTCTGCCACTGCACCAGCTGCCGGGAGAGCTTTTCAGGCGTGCGCGCCAACTACGCCAAAGGGAAAATGCACCACGAGCCGGTGAACTGCCCCCAGTGCGGGGCGAAGCTGGAGGCGCTTGCAACCTATAAGTACAGCTACGAGATGAAGAGTCTTATGAGCTGGACGAAGACTGCGGTGCTGCGGGTGCAGCCGGATGGGGCGCTGCTGATCGAGGCGGGAGACGCCAGGCGGCGTTTCAACTGGGACAACCTGGACGGAGAGCTGGACTGGTACCCGAGCAAACGCTATTACATCGGCAAGGGGACGATCCAGATGTGGGAGCACCGGGTGATGGCCTGGGCTTGTGCCGGTGAGACGCCGGAGCTGCGGTGGCTGCCGACGAAGACGGTGCACGAGCCGTTCGCGCCGAACTGCATGGGCTATGGGAACTATTACGGCGAGTATGCGCTGATCGGGGTTCAGCGGATCCGGGAGAGCACGGCCTTCCGATACTGCCAGCTCGAGGACTTCTTTTACTACCAGTTTGCGGCGGATCTGGCCCAAAACGCCGCGACCAAATGGACGATCCAGTATCTGGCGCAGTACGCGTTGCACCCGCAGCTGGAGATGGCCGTCAAGTTTGGCCTCGGTGCTGCGGTGGAGGAGCTGATCTCGGACGGGAAGAAGAACGCCCGGTATCTGAACTGGGCAGGGACGACGCCTGCAGACTTTCTGCGGATGAGTAAGCAGGACGCCAAGCTATTCCTCAAGACCGAGGGCAGCTTTGCAGAGCTGGTTCTCTGGAAGGACACCTGCAAGAATCTGAATATCCGGGAGTTTTGGGATTTGGCCGGAACTGTCGGGCGGGACAAGCTGCCGATGCTGGCCGAGTGCGCAAAGCTCGCAGGGGCGGAGATCCGCCGGGCGGCGCGGTATCTGGAGAGCTTGTGCCCCAAGTGCGCGAAAGGCGCCACCCATACGCCGGGTCAGATCCTGCAGATTTGGAAGGACTATCTGAGCATGGCGCGAAAGATGGGCTATGACCTGAAGGAGGAAACGGTGGCCATGCCGAAGGATCTCCAGGAGCGGCACGACGCCGCGGCTGCATTGATTCGACTGAATGCAAGCGCCGCCGAGATGAAGAAATACAAGAAGCGGCGCCGGACGCTTGAGCAGAAGTACGCATTTGCCATGGACGGACTGAGCATATTGGTGCCCGTCAGCAGCGAGGAGATCGTGCAGGAGGGGAAAACCCTGCACCACTGCGTGGGCGGCTATGCCGAGCGGCATATGACGGGCGCGACCACCATCCTCTTCCTGCGCAAGCAGCGGACGCCGGGGCGCTCCTTCCTGACCATCGAGCTCTATGAGGAGCGGGGGAAGATCAAAATCCGGCAGATCCACGGGTATCGCAATGAGAACGTAAACCCGCGACCACTGCCGCCACGAGAGAAGTATAAAGCGTTCCTTGACGCTTGGCTGGGCTGGGTGAACAACGGGAGCCCGAGAGACAGGGACGGCGCGCCTGTGCTGGAAGAGAAAAAAACGACTGAGGAGGTCAAGACCGCATGAACGAAGAAAAACGGATTGCCACGGCCGGCACAAGCGCTGGCCTCGCAATGACAGGGAAGGAGCAGCAGCGGACGCTGGAGGTGATCGGTGCGGAGATCCGCACCTTCACGGCGTCGATGCTCAACAATGTGATCGAGATCGGCCGGCGGATGTGCGAGGCCAAGGGGCTGGTGCCCTACGGCCAGTGGGGATCCTGGATCCGGGAAAACACGGGCTACAGCGTCTCCACGGCGGACAATTTTATGCGCCTGTTCCAGGAATACGGGGCGGATCAGGGCTGTCTTTTCGGGGCACAGGTAGATTCCCAAACGTTTGGGAAACTCAGTTATACCAAGGCTTTGGCGCTTCTCGCGGTGCCGAAAAACGAGCGGGAAGCCTTTGCCGAGGAGGTGGGCGCGGAGAGCCTGAGCACCCGGGAATTGAAGGCCGCTATCGCGGAGCGGGACGAGGCTCTGCGGCGCGAGAAGGCCGCCCGGGAGGAGCTGCTGCAGGCAGACGAGGGGCACGCGCTGGCCATGGCTGAGCTGCAGGACAAGCTGGCTGCAGCCCAGGAACAGGCTGAGAAGGGCAAAGAGGCACAGGAGATCCTCCACTCTGCCCAGGACGAGAACGAGGAGCTGGAGCGGAAGCTGCTGGAAGCCCGGAACGAGATCCGAAAGCTGGAGAACCGCCCGGTGGACGTGGCGGTGCAGCGGGACGAGGAGGCCATCCAGGAGGCCGCCAGGCTCGCCAAGGCCAAGGCGGAAGCCGCCGCGGCGGAGCGGGAGACAGCCCTGCAGAAGCAGCTGGACACCGCGCTCAAGAAGGCCGAGAAGGCGGAGAAGGCCGCGGAGAAGGCCAGGAAGGACGCGGAGAGCGCCGGCGCCGGCGACCGGGAGAAGGCCGCGGCAGCGGAGCGGGAGGCCGCCAAGGCCCGCCAGGAGGCCGAGGAGCTGCGGAAGCAGCTGAAGCTGGCGGATCCTTCGGCGGCGGCGTTCAAGGTGTATTTTGACGAGCTGCAGAAGCTCTGGAGCGGGCTCGAGGACGTGATCAGCCGGGCGGAGCCGGAGCTTGCCGGAAAGCTCAAGCAGGCTGCCCGGGCGCTGCTGGAGCGCTTCGGGGAGACCGTGACATGAACAATTCTGAAAATCTGACAGTTCCAGGGTGGGAGGACGAAGAATACCTGGCCTTCGTGGACAAGTTCAAAGCTAAGAGGACGACTGACGACTGCTACACTCCGCCTCTCGTATACGACGCAGTGGCGGACTGGGTGGCAACTGAGTACGGCCTGGATAAAGAGAACTTCGTCCGGCCCTTCTACCCTGGCGGCGACTATGAGCGCGAGGTCTACCTGCCAGATGCCGTGGTGGTGGACAACCCGCCCTTCTCCATTGTGACACAGATCTGCAAGTTCTATTTACAGCACGGGATCCGCTTTTTCCTCTTCGCACCTGCGCTGACGTTGTTTTCCGGGCTTCGTAATGTGACTTATCTGCCATGCGGCGTGCAAGTCACCTACGAAAACGGAGCGGAGGTACCCACCTCATTCGTGACGAATCTGGAACCGGAGATTCAGGTGCGCTGTGCCCCGTCGTTGTTCCGGGCAGTGGATCAGGCAAACAAGGAGAACCTGAAAGCCAGTAAAGAAATTTTGCCGAAGTACACATATCCGGATCATATCCTCACGCCAGCCATCGCGCAGCGCTGGTGCAAGTACGGTGTGGCCTATACACTCCGGCGCGAAGATTGCCTTTTTGTGCGAGTGATGGACGCCCAGAAGACGAAAGGCAAGACCATCTTCGGCGGCGGCTTGTTGCTTTCAACGAGAGCTGCGGCGGAGAGGGCCGCGGCAGAGAGAGCAGCGGCAGAGAGAGCAGCAGCAGAGAGAGCCGCAGCGATACAATGGCAGCTCAGTGAAAAAGAGAAAATGGCCGTTGCTTATCTGGACAGGAAGGAGGCGCTCTGATATGGCTAAAGAATTAAAAAGACTGTGCCTGCGCTGCGAGGGGAAGCTGCGCGAGGGCGGGATTGGCTGCAAGCTGGTGGAAAAGGCCGGGGGGAGCACGGGCACCTGCAGCGGCTGCGGAGAGCGGCGACTGTGCTTCACCTGGGAGATCGAGTACCAGGGACGGGGAGATACCTCATCCGCCCCTGTGGGGCACCTTCCCCTTGAGGGGAAGGTATAACGGAAAGGAATAACCCTCAGTCCGGCTGACGCCGGACAGCTCCCCTTAGGCAGGGGAGCCAACAAGGAAAGGAGATACAAATGCACATCAGGATTGATATTTTTGGGTATCAGCGGATTCGGGAGCTCTATGAGGAGGGCCGGCGGAAAGACTTGAAGATCGAGGAGCTGGAGAAGGCCATCCGATTCAAACAGACGCAGCACAAGGGCTACGGCAAGGAGCTCGCCAAGATGCTGGAAGAGGTCGATACCTACAAGAGGAAGCTCGAGGTGCTGGCAGAGGATCGGGACGAGTGGGCCAGACGCTACCAGGAGAGCGAGAAGGCCCGGAAGAGCCTGGGCGAGAAGTTGGAGAAGGCTATGAGCGCCATTGAGCTGATCCGGGGGACAACCCCTCCGTCGCCTTCGGCGACACCTCCCCTTGCAGGGGAGGCACGGGCCGCCGAGAGCGGAGGCCACTACAAATCGAACGCAGGCGAGATCGGGGGGGCTCGGGCATGAGGTACATAGATCAGTTTGTCCGGGATCACCCGAATATGGACGTGCAGCGGGCGATTGAGCAGAACTGCCCCAGCGATTTCGGGTACCAGGACAGCGAGGAGTGCAAGGTCGTGGGCGGCGCGGACAGCTGCCGCGCCTGCTGGGAGCGGGAGGCGGCGGAGGAATGAGCATTGATGAGGCCATCCAACTGGTGAGAGAGCAGTACGAAAACGATCTTGAAAGTGCTTATATTGTAAATCCTGTGGCTCATGCGCTGTACGAGGTATGGAGAAAGGCTGACCGGGAAAAGAGCGGGCGCTTCATGAAGCGCCCCTACGAGTCGCAATGCCAGAAAGGAGATCAGATATGAAAGCTATGATTTCACAGCCCATGAGCGGGCTGACCGAAAAAGAGATCGCAGAGGCGCGGGAAAGAGCCATGGAGTTTTTGAAGGAATGCGGCTATGAGGTGGTCAACACCCTCTTCACCGACGAGTGGTATAGCGACAAGGCCATGGCCGAGCGGGGCGTGGTGCAGAAGTCCCTGTGCTTCCTTGCAAAGTCTCTTGAGAATATGTCCAAGTGTGAAGCCGCGTTCTTCTGCAAGGGCTGGGAGAATGCGAGAGGCTGCAAGATCGAGTACGAAGCGGCCATCGCTTACGGGCTGACCGTTATCCAGGAAGTATAGGGGGGCCGAGTATGACGAGAAAACGGTGCAAAAAACTGATCATGTCGATGGGATTCGGAGCCTACGACGCCGAGCTCTTTATTAACGTGTACAAGGGAAACCGATGCAGCACGAATCAGAAGGTGCTGGACTCGTTCCGTGAAGACGTGGATTTCTGGAAGTGGGGGTTTGAACCATGATCTTTAAGAATCTGACGGCTCTGCTGCGGGGGCACAAGCGGATCATCCTGTTCGGGGATCCGGAGGAGCTGCAGTGGGTGGGAGACGGCGGCGCCATCTATCCGCTGCACGGGATGCCGGGCATGATCGAGGACGATCTGCCCGCCGTGTTCGACGTGCCGGAGAAGGACGAGGAGAAATACCTGATCGACCACCACATGACGCTGCCGGCTACGCTCAGCTACGAGGACACAGATCCGCGGGGCGAGACGCAGCTTCGGCCGGAGCCGTGGGTGCTCAAGCGCTACGACACGCTGTATGTGCCGGTGCAGACCAGCAAAGGGCTGCGGTTTTATAACCCGGATTACCTGAAGCCGCTGAAGGACATGCAGGGCACGCTGGAGGTCTACGAGCGGCACACCGAGGATGGGAAGCTCTATTTTGCACTCAAGAGCGGGTTTTTGCTGCAGGCCATCGTGCTGCCGATGGCGCCGGAGTACGGCCAGCTGCTGGGCGAGCTGCTGGAGCTCTGCGCGGCGCTGCAGCAGACGGTGGAGAGCACGACCCCTTCCGGCGTTGACGCGCCACTTCCCCCGGAGGGGGAGGCAAGAGAGATCGAGGGGCAGATGGGATTGATTGAGACGTGAAAAAGCTCCCGGCGAGCGGGAGCTTGACAATGCGTTATTATTTGTCCTTTTTTCGGCGGGCGTAAGCCTCGCGGGCTTTGCGGTTGATCTCCTCCCTGCGAGCCCTCTGCTCCTCGGGCGTCATAGCGGCGAGTTTGGCTTGCAGGCGCTCCCGATGGTAGGTGTTGCGCTCTGCCCGGTGGTCTCGCTCGTATTGAGCCATAATCCTGCGCTTGTACTCTTGCCTGCACACCGGCGAGCAAGCCACCGGCTCGCCTGCGCCTGGGCAAAAGGGCTTACCGCAGATCACACATACAGCCAGCGCCGCTGCGGCTTGCCGCTCCTCCCGCCTGCTCTCTGGGGTCGTGTTGGCAGCGTACCAGGCCCTCGAGGCGGCGCGGTCGATCTTGCGGATCGCCTCAGGCGCACAGTCCGGGCAATAGTGCTGTGCGCCGCTGTTGACTGTGTAGGGCTTGCCGCAGACGCTGCAAAGATCCGTGCTGCCGATTTTGCGCACCGTCCCGGCGCGCTTCCGTGCCTGGTACTCCCGGGCTGTCTGGCGCTTGCGCTCCATGCTGCAGTCCGGGCAGTACCAGGCGCGAGGCCCGCCCGGGAAGCTGACGCCGCAAGCCTGGCATACGCGTTCGCGGATCGTGGTCGCCCGCTGGGCCGCTGCGCAGGTCTGGCAGCAGCTCCCACCCGGGTCGCCGTCGTACTCGGCACCGCAGTATTTGCAGATGCGCTTCATAGCACGTCCACCAGGCCGGTGACCTGGGCCAGCAGCAGGATCAGATAGGGCGGGCAGCTGCGAGCCTCGGTGCCGCTGGCGCGCTCCCAGTTCTCCAGGCTGCGCTTGGGGATGGCGTAGCACTGCGAAAACGCCGCCTGGGTGAGACCGGTGTGCTGCCGGATCTCCTTGATTGTGACGTGGGCCGCCGTCCAGATGTCGCGCAGGTAGCGGACGATCTCCTCATAATCGGGAGCGGCTGCGTCCGGATCCGGATCAAAGAGGGAGCTCGTGGCCCACTCGGCCACAAACGTCTCCTCGGAGGAGGCCGCTTTGGCCTCCCCCAGGAGCAGGTAGGTGTTGCTCTTGGTCATATCAGGCCACCTCCGCGGGAGAGACCCAGCGCTGGCGATCCATGTCGTAGACTGCGACGGGCTGCGCCTCGGGGCGGTGGATCAGCTGCTCGCCGTGGAACTGGGTGTTGGCCAGATAGCAATCCTCGGCAGCATATACAGCGGGACGGTGCCAGCCCTGCCAGTTATCCCAGTACTCCTCATTCTTCGCGGCGAGGCGCTTGGCGCCCAGCAGCGTCTCGCTGCCGCCGTAGTTGTACTGGTAGTACTGCCCGCCGATCACATAGTAATTGATGTTAGCCATTGTTGTATCCTCCTTGATGTTTGGTGTGGTATCTCTTGATTACGATAATATAATACCACTCAATGAGTGTTATGTCAAGGGGGAATTTGAAAAAAATTTGATGCTTTGAGATATGGCGCCGCCCCTATCGGCCCTTCGGGCCACTTCACCCCGGCGGGGGAAGCAGGAGACGCCGGATCTGAGAGCACCTTGGAAACGGAAGAAGACGAGGGGAACGGGGACGCCGAGCAATGCTCGGCGCTACGGGTTCCTACTATTTATAAGAACGCGCGGGCGCGCGTTCTTATCGGGACTTTTTTTCGGCTAACTTTAGAACCGGGGGAAAGGGAGAACGGCGGGCGATTCATGAATCGCCCCTACGGAGGAGAAGGGGAAGGATGAAAAAGCTGATGGAGTACAAGATCATATCGGGAGGATGCGTGGTCGAGACGAGGCGCTCCTGGATGACGGTGCGGCAGAAGGGAGAGCCGAAGCCGACGCGGGGAGTCCGGAAGGCCGGAAGCAGCTCGGAGAAGAAGATCAAGGCCAACGAGACCGAGAGCGCCCGGGAGCTTGCCCGCGCCGTCAACTGCACGGTGCAGGCGGGGGATCTCTGGATCGCGCTGAAATACGATAACGAGCATCTGCCGGAAAGCTATGAGGACGCAGCCGACGATATGAGCCGATTCCTGCGTGTGCTGCGGCGGGAATATCGGAGACGCTTCGGGGAGCTGCCATGGATCTTCTGGGTGACGGCCAACTGGAAGCCGGAGAAGAATGGAGAAGGCCGGCCTGCCCGACTCCATCAGCACATCCTTGCACCGGCCAATGCGCTGGAGCTCATCCGGGAGCTGTGGAAGGGCGGCGGGATCAACATTGAGCTGCTGGACAACCGCGTGGATCACAGCGACATCGCGTTTTACATGGTGGGCAATGTCCACGGCCGGCCCGGGAAAAAGAAGTGGCATGCCAGCCGGAACGTGGGGCGGCCGGTCTACACCGAACCGGTGGAGGTACAGGACGTGGAGGGCGTGCAGCCGGAGAAGGGCGCCGTGATCAAGGAACATATCGCCACAACGGACGAGGACGGCCGCGTGGTGGGGAGCTATCTGCGCTGTGTGCTGCCGGAGCCGGTGACGGTTCGGGGCGGTCAGATCGTGATCCCGGGAAGGAGGAGGAGACGATGAGCGGGAAAAGGGAAGGACGGATTGCCACGTCAGCTTCGCCTACTCGCAATGACAGAGGGGAAGGCAGGGAGGCGGCGCGGTACCAGCACTGGTACTGTGAAGATTGCCGGAAAAAGCTGGGCGGGCTGGGCTATATCCTGACGGAGACCGGGCGGGCGTCTGCCTGGCACGTCTGCGGCCTCTGCGGGCGGACGGCACTGATCACGCCGACGGAGCTCTACAAGCCGCCGGCGCGGTATCGCAGACGCTCAGGCGCCGGAGAGAGACAGCGAGCGGGGAGGGGATAGCATGAGCAATCAACAGTACAGCGACTGGAGGAAGCGCTGCCCCTATTACAAGCACGAGAGCGCAAAGCGGCACCGGATTGTCTGCGCGGGGGTGGGAGACGCCTACAGCACTGAGCTCAATTTCGGAGACCGCGAAGAGGAGCGGCGGCTGCAGATGCGGGTATACTGCGAGGGGTGCTTTGACAAGTGCGAGGTCTACCGCATGCTGGAGGAGGCCGAACCGAAATAACGAAACGGAGAAAGAACAGCCCGGGGCGGAATGCTCCGGGCTTTGGCGCGTTTGGGGAGGGGGGTGACGAGAAGGCGGAAGAGAATGATAACATGAAGCGAGAGACGAGAGAAGCCCTTCCGTCACCCGTCTTGAGGGAGACGGGAGCATTCTCCCTCATCTGTCGGCTGCGCCGACATCTTCCCCCGCTGGGGGAAGAACAGACGGGGGAACGGATTGCCACACCAGTGACACGGTCACTGGTTCGCAATGACAATGCGGGGAGTAGGTGGAAGAAGGTGGGAGCGTGATCAACTGGACGAAGATCGAGACGGAATATGTGGCGGGAAGCATGAGCCTAAAGGAGCTGGCCAAGCGGAAGCGCGTCAGCTACTCCACCCTGAGCAAAAGGGCCTCCGAAGGAGGCTGGGCTCAGAAGCGGAAGGATTTCCGGGCAAATGTGGAAAACGAGGCGCTTGCACAGGCGCAGGCGCGCGCCCGCGAGCGGATGGATCAGCTTTTGCAGGGGACGGAGCAGCTGCTGGACAATGCCATGGCCGCCCTGCAGGACGAGCTGCAGTTCCGGCGCTATGTTGTCATAGAGGGGCTTGGAAAGGGTGCGAGCAAAGCGGACGAGAAGGTCTTCCAAAAATACGACACCAAGGCCATGAAGGAGCTGACGGCAATGGTGAAGGATCTGACGGGGATCCTGCGAGACGCCTACGGGATCCGGACGCCGGCGCAGGAGTTGGGCGAGAAGCTGGCCCTTGAGCGGATCGGCCAGACCAGAGCACAGACCGGGAAGCTGCGGGCGGAGACCGCCCGCGTAAAGCGGGAGATGCAGCGCGAGGACGAGGATCGCGCCGCCGGGAACGAGATCACCGTGCGGATGGTGGACGGCGAGGAGGAATTCTGGGAGTGAGAGCGAAGATCGATCTGGGGCCGTATGGAGCCAATCCCAGGCAGGCGCTGTTTCTACGGGACAAGCACAAGTTTATCGCCTACGGCGGCGCCCGGGGCGGCGGTAAGAGCTGGGCTGTGCGGGTGAAGGCGGTGCTGCTGTGCCTGCACTATCCTGGAATCAAGGTGATGATCGTCCGCCGCAGCTACCCGGAGCTGCAGGAGAACCATATCCATCCGCTGTGCGAGCTGCTGCACGTCTACGACCCGGACAAGGGCGCACGGGCTGCCAGATATAACGACCAAAAGAAATCGCTGACATTTACAAACGGCAGCAGGATTCTGTTCCGATACTGCGAGAACGACGCGGACGTGCTGCGCTTCCAGGGCACTGAGGTGGACGTACTGTTTGTGGACGAGGCCACACATCAAAGCGAAGCGCGGGCGCAGCGCCTCAGCGCCATTGTCCGAGGCGTGAACAGTTTCCCCAAAAGGATCTACTACACCTGCAACCCGGGAGGCGAGGGTCACGGATGGGTAAAGCGGCTTTTTATTGACCGGGCGTACGAAGAGGGAGAGAACCCGGAGGATTACACCTTCATCCAGGCGCTGGTGACGGACAACCGGGCGCTGATGGAGAGCAACCCGGACTACATCAAGCAGCTGGAGGCGCTGCCGCCGAAGCTGCGGGAGGCCTGGCTGCACGGGCGCTGGGATCTGTTTGAGGGACAGTTCTTCGAGGACTTCCACCCACAACCGGATCTGGCCGCCGCCCATGAGCACGGCTGCGACGAGAGCCCGGAGGAGCTTCGGCGGACGCGGCGCTGGTGCCACGTGATCGAACCCTTCGACGTGGGCGCGGGAGAGTGCCGGGGATGGCGGATCTACCGGAGCTACGACTTCGGCTTCGGCAAGCCCTTCTCCTGCGCCTGGTGGGCGATGGATTATGACGGCGTGCTGTACCGGATCCTGGAGCTCTACGGCTGCACAGGCCAGCCCAATGAGGGTTTGCGCTGGACGCCGGAGCGGCAGTTCCAGGAGATCGCAAGGATCGAGCGGGAGCACCCTTGGCTCAAGGGGCGGGAGATCGAGGGCGTGGCGGATCCCAGCATTTGGGACGCCAGCCGGGGAGAGAGCATCGCGGAGACCGCCATGAAATGCGGCGTCTACTTCACCCCGGGCGACAATGAACGGATCGCAGGCTGGATGCAGTGCCACTATCGCCTCCAGTTTGACGAGCAGGGCTACAGCCGCATGTATGTGTTCCGAGGCTGCGAGGCCTTTATCCGGACGGTGCCGCTGCTGATGTATGACGAGCACAAGCCGGAGGATCTGGACACCAGACTGGAGGATCACGTGGCGGACGAGTGGCGCTATATGTGCATGGCGAATCCCGTTGCGGCGATGCGGCCGCTGGAAAAGCAGCAGATCCTCAACGACCCGCTGAACCGCTTCGGCGCGACCAAGTACGGCGGGGTCAGGATCGGGTAGAGACAGAGGAGACGGGAGAGAACCCCTTCCGTCACCCGGCTTGCGTGAGACGCCGGGCGACACCTCCCCCTGAGGGGGAGGCAAATGCGGCCTGGTTCGCAATGACAGGACAAGAAAGGAGATCACATGGACGAGAAGAAACGGGATCAAATGCGGAAAGGCGACCTGGAGACGACTTACCTTCGGACGATGCAGAATGCTGCGGGGAACCTTATGGGGCTGCGCAATGACAAGGTGGAGCCGCCGGCGGAAATGCAAGGGAGACCCTTTCTGTCACCCAGAGAAGGCATGAGCGGGAGAACGGCGGGAGAGGAGTGGCTGCCTATCGGAGCGAAGGAGCTGAAGGACTTTACCCTGACGCTCCAGAAGTACAAGACGGGAAAGAAGCACCTGGAGACGCGGGTGGTGAACGCCGAGAACTGGTGGAAGCTGCGCAATGCCTTTGAGGCGGAAAAGGCGGGGACGCTGCCCCGAGACGGATTCAAGAGCCAGAGCGCCTGGCTGCACAACGTGATCAGCTCCAAGCACGCGGACGCTATGGAGGCCTACCCGGAGGCCAATATCCTACCCAGGGAGGAGGGCGACCGCCAGGAGGCGCGAGAGCTGAGCTCCATCATCCCCTGCATCCTGGAGCAGAACCGCTTCGAGAAGGTTTACGATCTCAGCCACTGGAGGAAGTTCAAGACCGGAACCGGCGTCTACAAGGTGATCTGGGATCCGGACAAGCAGGGAGGCCTGGGCGACATCAGCATCAAGAGCTGTGACCTGCTGAATCTGTTCTGGGAGCCCGGCGTGGACGACATCCAGGACAGTCCGTATTTTTTCCACACGCAGCTTGCGGACATCAAGGAGCTGGAGAGCCAGTACCCACAGCTGCAGGGCAAGGGGCGGCGCAGCGCCTTCCGCGCCACGGAGTTTGTGTGGGACGACCTGCGCAGCACCGAGGACAAGACGACGGTGATCGACGTCTACTACCACCGCACGAGCGGCGGGAAGCGGGTGCTGCACTACTGTAAGTATGTGGGCGACGTGGTGCTCTACTCCACGGAGAACGAGGAGGCGCGGAGCGTATCCCTACGCCCCAGTGTGAGCAATGGGGCACCCCCCTTTAGGCAAGAGGTGCTTGATTCCGAAATCGGCTGGAAGCCGGGAGACGCGGAGAGGATGTTGGCTGGGGCAAGCCCCTCTCCTACAGGAATGCCGGGGATCGGCGGGCCATCTGGGGCGCCGGAGCACCGGGGGCTCTATGACCACGGGAAATATCCCTTTGTGTTCGACCCCCTCTACCCCATTGAGGGGAGCCCCTGCGGCTACGGCTTTGTGGATCTGTGCATCAATCCCCAGATCGCCATTGACCTGATGCGGGGCGCCATCGTGAAAAACACCGTGGTGGGCGCCACGCCCCGCTACTTCCAGCAGATCGACGGCGCCATCAACGAGGAAGAGTTCCGGGACGTGACCCAGGAGATCGTCCATGTGAGCGGGAGCCTGGACGATCGCTTTATCAGGCTGGTGGACTACAAGCAGCTCAGCGGAAACCAGCTGAACGCCATGAACAGCATCATCCAGGAGCTGCGGGAGACCAGCGGCAACACCGAGACAGCCACAGGCTCCACCAGCGCGGGCGTGACAGCCGCTTCCGCTATTGCCGCGCTGCAGGAGGCAAGCGGCAAGGGCAGCAGGGACAGCTCGCTGGGATCTTATCGGGCCTTCGGCGAGGTGGTGGAGCTCTGCATCGAGCTGGTGCGGCAGTTCTACGACATGCCCAGGAAGTTCCGCATCACCGGCGAGAACGGCGGGGAGCAGTTCACGACCTTCGATAACAGAGGGCTGCGCCCGATGCCCCAGGCGCCGGTGGGCGGGATGAGCATGGGCTATCGGCTGCCTGTGTTCGACGTCAAGGTCAAGGCGCAGAAGCGCAATGCCTATTCCAGGATGAGCCAGAACGAGCTGGCGCTGGAGCTCTTCGGCGCAGGCTTCATGAGTCCACAGCTCGCGGAGCCGGCGCTGATCTGCCTGGACATGATGGAGTTCGAGGGCAGAGAGAAATTGATCCAGAAGATCCAGGCGCAGGCCACCATGGTGAAGCGGCTGCAGGCGGCGGTGCAGATCGCCCTGGCCCTGGCCCAGCGGTTTGCGCCGGAGCAGCTGCCCATGATCGCCCAGCAGCTGGGGATGGATCCCGCCGCCATGGGAGCGCCGGCCATGGGAGCGGGGGGAGAACGGATTGCCACGGCTCCTGTGGAGCCTCGCAATGACAGAGTCACAGAGGACGGGAAGAAGGAGCACGGGATGGTGACCAAGGCGCGGGAGCGGGCGAACGCGGCCAGCCAGCCGGGAGGCGGAGCATGACGAGCGTGATCTTTGAGCCGGAGCGGTGCAGAATCAGCATCAGCGGCCACGCAGGAGCGGGAGCTCCGGGAGAAGATCTGATCTGCGCAGGGATCTCCGCGCTCTGGATGGCTTTGGAAAAGCGCCTGACCGCAGATCGGGTGACGGTGCGGCGCTTTCAGCCGGTGATCATCTACGGCGAGGGCTACCGCAGCGCGGAGTGCTGCCCTGGGGAGGAGGACTTTGAGGGCTGCATGGAGGCGCTGGAGACCGTGGCCGCAGGGCTGCGGTGGATGGCGGAGGAGTACCCGGAGCATGTAAGCTTCGAGGAGTGGTAGGAGCGGGACAGACAGGGGGGTGACATTGCAGCGCATCCCCCTGTTATGATGCAGACAAGAGGCGGCCACTTTACGGCCTGTTTCCCAGGAAGGAGAAAGACATGAGCAATTATCCATGGGCGAAGCTGCAGATCTTCGCCGGCGAGGGAGCACCAGCCGGGGAAGGCGGAGCGGAAGCCTCGGGCGAAAACGATGCCGCCGCCGGGCAGCAGGAGAGACTTTTGGAGCTGGGCGTGCCGCGGGACAAGCTGCCCAAGGGCAGGCTGCGCACGAACACAGGAGCCGGCGCTCCGCCTGCTTTGCAGACGCAGCGCCAGACGCAGGGGACGGAGAGCACGGACGCCGGCAAAGGAGGTGAAGCCCCCTCAGCCACCGCCGCAAGCGGCGGTGACAGCTCCCCCAAAGGGGGAGCCAAGAGCGGCGACAACTCTTTCAACGGCGAACCCAAGGGCGCGGGCGAAACGCCGGCGGCGCTGGACTGGGACGCCATCGTGAAGAATCCGGACTTCAACAGCCGGCTGCAGTACATGATGCGTCAGAGGCTGGGCGAGGAGAGCCACGCCAAGGAGATCCTGACCGCGCTGACGCCGGTGCTGCAGCAGATCGCAAAGGACAAGGGGATCCAGGATCTGGATCTGAGCGACATGTCCAAGATCGACCCGCAGAACCTTGCCCTGCGGCTGAGCCATGACCGGGACTATATCCGGCAGGTGGCCGCGGAACTGGGCGTGGACGAGGAAACGGCGGCGGATGTGGTGCACAACAAGGACGCCGTGGCCTATTACAAGAGGCAGGAGCGGGAGCGGCAGCTGCGGGAGGCCTTCAACCAGCATGTGAGCGGGCTGCGGGCCCAGGCGGAAGCGCTGAAGGAAGAGTTGCCGGAGCTGAACTTTGACCGGGAGATGCAGGATCCGCGCTTCCGGAAGCTGGTGGGGCCGGAAACTCGGATGAGCGTGAAGGAGGCCTACTGGGCGCTGCACTCGGACGAGCTGATGCGGCAGAAGACCGCAGCGGCAGCCCAGCAGAGTCGGGAGCAGCTGGCCGCGGCCGTGCAGGCAAACCAGCAGCGCCCGCGGGAGAACGGAGCCGGAGGACAGGCAGCGCCGGTGCCGGGCTTTGATCCCCGCCACATGAGTCCCGCAGAGCGGGAAGCGCTGAATAGGCGCATCTATGAGGCAGCATACCGGGGGGAAAAGATCTACCCTGGAGGCTGAGAGACAGATTGCAACGGCAGACCCCTTCCGTCACCCGGCTTGCGTGAGACGCCGGGCGAAACCTCCCCCAGAGGGGAGGCAAGGACGGGGATCGCAATGACAGAATGAGAAAGGAGAACAAAATGAAAGAGAATTTTTCCAAGCTGCAGATCTTCGCCGAGGCCGGCGACCTGATCAACGCCACGACCGGCTATGTGAACGCCCACACCGGCGTGGTCACCCCTTTTACCGACTCGAAAACCCTCGCGCCGGAGCTGAAGGCCTACTATGACACCGTGCTGCTGGATAACGCCCGCACCGAGCTGGTGTATGCCCAGTTCGCCAAGCGCCAGCCCCTGCCCAAGAATCACAAGGGCCAGGTGGAGTGGCGCAAGTGGAACGTCTTCGCGCCGGCAGGGCAGCTGCAGGAAGGCGTGATCCCCGAGCCCCAGAAGTTCGGCGTCAGCTACCTGACCGGCAGCATCAACCAGTACGGCACCTACACCGCCATCACCGACATCCTGGAGCTGCGCGCCTTCGACGACGTGATCCTGGGCGCCACCGAGGAGATGGGCGCCTCCGCCGCCGAGACTCAGGAGAAGCTGATCCGCGACGCGCTGCTTGTCGGCACCAATGTGCTGTACTGTGACAACATCAATCCCGAAACCGGCGCCAAGGCAAGCGGCAGCGGCGTGGTGGTGACGCCGACTTCCTGCGCTCAGATGGAGGCCAGCGCCAGCGCCATGAGCCTGCTGACCCCCGCCATGGTCAACAAGGCCGTCACCATCATGAAGAAAAACAAGGTGCCCCGCATCAACGGCAAGTATGTCGCTGTAGTGCATCCCTCTGTGGCGCACGACCTGCGGGAGTGCGACGGCTGGATCGAGTGGCACAAGTACGCCTCGCCTGAGGAGGCCTTCAACGGCGAGATCGGCGAGCTGCACGGCGTGCGCTTCATCGAGGACACCTTTGCCCCTGTTCTTGGCGGCAACGACTACAAGAACAAGGCAAACGGCGTCACCTATGCCAGCTACTTCTTCGGCAAGGACAGCTTCGGCATCATCGACCCGGAGGGCGGCGCCCTGGAGATGATCATCCACGACAAGGGCGAGATCGGCGGCCCCCTGAACCAGTTCAGCACCATCGGCTACAAGTTCGAGACCAACGGCGCCACGATCCTGTACCCGGAGCGCCTGCTGCGCGTGATGAGCTGCTCCAGCTTCTCCGCCACCGACGAGACGAACTGAGTTTTGGCTCCCCCTCCGGGGGAGCTGTCGAGGGAGCGCAGCGAACGAGACTAAGGGGGGGCGCGACGACCGACACCCCTTCCGTCACGGCTGCGCTGCGCTTGCCGTGCCACCTCCCCCGAAGGGGGAGGCAAGAACTGAAAGGAGCGACAATCTATGTCTACTGCCAAAACCAAGCCCGCGGCCGCCGCGCCCGGCCGGGAGCGGGTCTCCGTGGCCCTGCCCCGGGCGGGGGAGCGGGAAGACCCCAACCTCTTCGTGGGCATCAACGGCCTGAACTACCTGCTGCCCAAGGGCAAGAGCTCCCTGGTGCCTCCGGCGGTGGCCGCCGAGATCCGGCGCGCCGAGCGGGCCAGGGACGCCCTGGACGCCACCATGGACAGCCTGCAGAGGGCCTCGCTATGACCGCCGGCGAGCTGATCGCCCAGGTGGACGAGCTGCGGCCCAACGCTTACAGCCAGGCGCAGAAGCTCCGCTGGCTGCGGCGTCTGGACGGCCAGATCCTGTGCGAGATCGAAGAAAGCCACGGGGGCTGCCTTCCCCCCGCGGGGGGTAGGCGGCCCGGCGAAGCGAGGCCGGATGAGGGCTCTTCCCCCAGCGAGCCGGCGGGGGAAGAGCCGCTCTCCCCGCAGGAAACGCGCCCGTCAGCCCTGCTGACCGCCTCCCCCCGCGGAGGGGAGGCCGCCGTCCTGCCCCTTACATACGACACGGACACGGAGCTGCTGGCGCCCTTCCCCTGGGACGAGGGCCTGTACACCGCCTGGCTCTTCTGCCAGATTGACCTGCACAACGGGGAGATCCAGAAGTATAACCAGTCCCTGCAGCTCCTGGCCGCCGCCTGGCGGAGCCTGGCCGACCGGGTCAACCGGGGCTCCGCGCCCCGGGGCGTGCCGACCTGGCGGATGTGAGGGAGGCGGAAGTCCTTCCCCCAGCGGGGGAAGGTGCCCCAGTGCGCGCACTGGGGCGGATGAGGGAGAAGCCTGCCTTTGGAATGGAGCCGGGCAGGTGTTCCCACCCTCTCCCTCATCCGTCAGCCGCCTTCCGTGAGACGGCGTCTGCTACCTTCCCCCGCTGGGGGAAGGACAACCCGGGCGGCTGATAGCCGCCCCTACGAAAGGAGCAACCCCTCAGTCCGCTTCGCGGACAGCTCCCCTTTCAGGGGAGCCTATAAGGAAAGGTGATTGAAATGCATTTTCCCCATCTTGCGCCCGCGGCCCAGCAGCGCCTGAGCATCCGGCGCTTCCTGGGTCTGGATCGCCGCGCCGGGATCCCGGATGGCGCCTTCGCGGATATGCGAAACCTCAGCGCGGCGGAGTATCCGCTGCTGTCCGTCCGCCCCCGCCGGGGCCTGCTGCGGACGATCCAAAACCCCGGCGGCCTACTGGCCAAGGACGCCCTCGTCACCGTGGAGGACGGCACCCTCTGCGTCAACGCCCTGCCCACCGCCCTGACGGGCCTGGCCCCCGGCCCCAAGCAGCTCGTCAGCATGGGCGCCCGGGTGCTGGTCTTCCCGGATAAGCGCTACTACAACACCGCCGACCCCTCGGACTTCGGCAGCCTGGAGGCGGACTGGAGCTATCAGGGCGCGGTGGACTACTGCCTCTGCGACCGGGACGGCAATCCCTGGCCCGACCCGGTCGCCTCCGATGCCGAGCCCGGCGCTCCCGCCAACGGCGACCTGTGGCTGGATCTGGCCGGCGGCGGCCGCACCCTGCGCCAGTACTCCTCCGCCCAGCTCTGCTGGGTGGAGGTGGGGACGGTCTACACCCGCCTGCGCTTTCAGAGCCTGGGCCAGCTCCCGCCGCTCTTCTCCGCCCTGGACGGGGTGCAGATCGAGGGCGCGGCCTTCGAGGAGCTCAACGGCGACAAGATCCTCTACGCCCTGGGCGGCGGGGCGGAGGAGCGGGACTACGTCGTCCTCGTGGGCCTGATCGACGCCGCCCGCAGCCTGGAAAACCAGAGCCTGCGCATCCGCCGGACGCTGCCGGACATGGACTACGTCTGCGAGTGCCGCAACCGGCTCTGGGGCTGCCGCTACGGGCTTTCGGGCGGGAAGATCGTCAACGAGATCTACGCCTCGGCCCTGGGCGACCCCAAGAATTTCCGGCAGTACCTGGGCCTTTCCACCGATTCCTGGACGGCCTCCCTGGGCTCCGACGGGGTCTTCACCGGGGCGGCGGCCTTCCTGGGGCGACCCTGCTTCTTCAAGGAGGACGCCATCCACACGGTGACGGTCTCGGCCTCCGGGGCCCACCGGCTGGACGAGATGCGCTGCCGGGGCGTCCAGCGGGGCAGCGCCGGGAGCCTGTGTCTGGTGGGCGAGACCCTCTTCTACAAGGCCCGGGACACGGTCTGCGCCTGGCAGGGGGGCTTCCCCGCGGACGTGGGCGCGGCCCTGGGCGAGGAACGCTGGGAACAGGCCGCGGGCGGCTGCGGCGGCGGGCGCTATTACCTGTCCGTGCGCGGCGGCGAGGGCTGGGCCCTGCTGGTCTACGATCCGGCTCTGGGGCTCTGGCACCGGGAGGACGGGCTCCACGCCCTGGGCTTCGCGGCCCTGGAGGGGGAGCTCTACGCCATCGACGCCGACAGCGGCGCGCTGCTGGCCCTGCGGGGCGGCGCGGGCACGCCGGAGGCGGCCGTGGACTGGATGGCCGAGACGGGCCCTCTGCGCTTCTGCACGCCGGATCGGCAGTACCTGTCCCGGCTGGATCTGACCTTCTGGGCGGAGCCGGAGACCCGGCTGCGGGTGCTGCTGCGCTACGACAGCCGGGGGGACTGGGAGCAGGCCGCGACCCTGGAGCCCGGCCGTCCGGGCACCCTGACCCTGCCCATCCGCCCCCGCCGCTGCGACCACGCCCAGCTCCGGCTGGAGGGCCGGGGCCCCTTCCGGCTCTACGCCCTCACCCAGGTGGTGGAGCGCGGCAGCGACGCGGGGGGGGATAGGTTCTAGGTTCTAGGTTTTAGGTTTTAGGAGACGGGGGACGCGAGGGGAGTTTTGAGATTTGAGTTTTGAGAGGACGGGGGAGACGAGGGAGTTTTGAGATTTGAGCGAAGAGTTTGAGCGAAGAGTTTGAGAGGCGGAATGCGGAATAAGGAAATGAAGGAATGCCAAGATGATGGACAAACGGGGAAATGCCCCCCCCCGTCATTGCGAGCCAGGCCGCAGCCTGGCGTGGCAATCCGTGCCTCCGCCCCTGTCCTTCCCCCAGCGGGGGAAGGTGGCCCGCAGGGCCGGATGAGGGAGAGCCGCCCCGCACGCATGGCCAAAGGAGAGACGGTGCACCCCCCATTCTTTCTTTTCGTCTTGCCGAAAAGAAAGAACGGGCCGTGCCGGTCCAAGAAAGAAAAGGACGCCACCGACCGCTCTATGAACTATACCTTCTTGCGCCACGCCGACCGCGCGGGGTCGCTGCGCTCCGCTCCGCTTTAGCGCTCCCTGCCTGCGTGACCGCGGGCCGCCGAAGGCTGCCCCTACAGTGCGAACCGGCGTTTTCCCCCCACTGTCATTGCGAGCCAGTGACCGTGTCACTGGCGTGGCAATCCGCATCCTTCGTCCCCCG
>JAEEGF012278584.1_pt1 | contig 29738 bp, 24 predicted proteins | sample 9134171 | NCBI WGS metagenome assembly JAEEGF01 (sample SAMN16246542, study PRJNA631951) | gut metagenome | biome: gut microbiome; feature: rumen; material: AP-attached | host: Bos | place: Iran: Karaj | collected 2018-10 | reverse complement strand
GGCAGCTGTTTTCGCCGCTGGAGGCCCGCCGGATGGGCAGGCTCCTCAAGCGGGCCGTCTGGACTTCCCGCAAGGCCCTGGAATCGGCCGGTCTGGCTATGCCGGACGCCATTGTTACAGGGACGGATTTTGGCAGCATGATCCAGTCGGAAGCCTTCCTGGGGGCGCTGAAGCAGGGCGGAGACGCTACGCCGCGGCCTACCAACTTTATGCAGAGCACGCACAATACCATCGGCTCGCTCATTGCCATCCAGCTGGGCTGCCACGGGTATAACGCCACCTATTCCCACAAGGGAAATTCCTTCCAGAGTGCCTTGCAGGATGCCTGGATGCAAATTTCCCTGGGAGACATAGATACGGCCCTGGTGGGCTGGTTTGACGAAGCGTTCGCTCCCGTGGGCTCCACGGACAAGGCTGTTTCCGTAGTGCTGACGGCTTCGCCGGAGGGGGCGATGGGGAGGTATGAGGACCTCCTTGGCACGCTTTTGGAATCCTAAAAGACCGCGTATGTTAAAATTGTTCCTTCTGGTTGCCATCCAGTCCGTCTTTCTGAGCGGGGCGCAGGTCCTGTTCAAGTTGGCTGCGGTCCATATCTTGCCTTTCAGCTGGACGTGGCCGTTCTTCAAGAGCGTGATTGCCAATGGCTGGCTGGCTCTCAGCGGGGTTTCCGGCATCATCGCCCTGGTGCTCTGGGCCTATATCCTCAAGCATTATCCTTTCGGGATTGCCTACCCGCTTTCCTGCATGGGATATGTTTTCGGCCTTCTGGCCGCCATGTTCGTTTTCCATGAAACGGTGGACTGGAATCAGTGGCTGGGCGTGGTACTTATAATGGCCGGATGTTTCTTTATTGCCAAATGAGAAAGCTGCTGTTATATATCTGCCTTTTTATCGGCCTTACCGCTTCTGCGCAGGAGAATGACCTGCTGCAGCGCATCCGCGAGGCCAATCTGAAGAATACCCTGCGGGCCGATTTCACGCAGGTGCGTCATACCCAACTGCTTGCAGAGGATCTTATCAGCACGGGCTTTGTGGCCTTGCAAGCACCGGACAAGGTGCATTGGGAAGTCCAGAAACCGGTTTCCCGGGTCACTGTCTTCAATGGCGACATTCCGCAGAACAACCGCCGCTTCCGCCTTCCTTCGGAAAAGGATTTCACCGTAACGTCGTTGGAAGGGGAGGAGCTCAGCGTAATACTCAAGCCTCGCCGCCGGGATCTGGCGCAGCTCTTCAGCCAGATAGTCCTCAAGGTGGATCCCAAGACGCTCTCCGTGCATTCCGTGCTGTTGAGCGGCCTGGACGGGGACTGGACACAGATTACTTTCACCAAGGTACAGGCCGATGTGGACCTGCCTCAGAGTCTTTTTGAACTATGATGCTGGAAGGTGTTCTGTATGAGGTGGTTTCCCGGGAGGAGGGATCGGCAGCAGTACGTCTGTTGCCGGATTCCGCGGTGTATGCCGCCCATTTCCCGGGCTATCCCATTACGCCTGGCGTCACCATCGTCCAGATGGCGCTGGAGCTGATGGGCCGCAGGCTTTCGGGCGCCAAGGATATCAAATTCGTGGAGCCGGTACTGCCTTCAGCCTCCGGCACGCAGTTACGTTTCACCTGGGCCTTCCCGGAGCCGGAGCGGACCGATGTAAACGTCTTCCTGGAGGATGAAACCCTCTGTGGCAAAATGATCTTGTATGTTGATTCTGAATGACTTAACGTTTTCTCCTTGTGATTCCAGTCACAGGGACGATCTGTTAACTTATTGATAATGAGTGCATCTCCCGATACTATAATCCTGATTCCCACGTACAACAATGCCGGAACGCTGGCCGATGTGGTACAGCGTGCTCTCCGGCAGGGTTTACCGGTGCTTGTGGTGGATGACGGCAGCACGGATGAGACTGCTTCTTTGCTTCATTCATTGATGGAGAGAGAGGTGACTCCCTCCGCGAAAAATTATGCCGATGCTACGGGAATCACCTCTCTCTCCACAGATATCACAAGCATTGATGCTACGGAAAATGTCTCTCTATCAACAAATATTAATGCTGAATCTACGGATAGGGTGGGCTTTCCTGTAGCATCGGCCTTATCTTTAGCGGAAGGAAAGCCCACCCTGTCCGTGATTAGCCATAAAGAAAACCAGGGCAAGGGAAAAGCGCTGAAAACGGGCTTCCAGGAGGCTCAGAGGCTGGGATACCAGTATGTGGTTACCCTGGATGCGGACGGGCAGCACCATCCGGAGGATGTTCCGCTGCTTGTGGCCGAAAAAGGGGAGAAGACCCTTGTGGTGGGCAGCCGGAGCATCCGAGGCAAGGACGGCGGCAGCAGTTTTGCCAACAAGTTCTCCAATTTCTGGTTCACGCTTTATACCTGGATCAAATTGCCGGACACGCAGACGGGTTATCGGCTCTATCCTTTGAGGGAGCTTCCGTCCCTTAGGCTTCTGAGTGCCCGCTATGAGGCTGAACTTACGCTGCTTGTATTCAGCGCCTGGAAGGGCCTGAAGCTGGTTCCCGTACCTGTGCAGGTGGAATATCCGGAGGACCGGGTGACGCATTTCCGTCCGGGAAAGGATTTTACGCGCATCTCCATTTTGAACACCCTGCTGCTGTTCATTGCCCTGTTATACGGCTATCCCCGGACACTTTTCCGCAAAATAGGCCATTCTTTCCGGAAAATTTAGTAGCTTTGTAATCTACAAAGCTATTTAAGTGAAGAATTTCATTCTTCAAATATACGACTGGCTCACTGCCCATAAACGGGTAGCGGTGCTTCTTTTGCTCGTAATCATGGCTTTAAGTGCCGTGAGCGCGCTAAGGCTCCGCTATCAGGAAGACATATCGGCCTTCCTGCCGGCGCAGCAGCGGGAACAGTTGCAAAATGTTGATGGACAGCAGCGTATGGCCGTCTTGTTCCGGGGAGGAGACCTGGATCGGAAGCTGGATGCCATGTACGCCTTTGAGCTCAATTGGAACGAGGCCTGCCCGGACATCCCCGTATCGGCCCAGGCGGAGAACAGCCAGGTGCTGGACGTCTTCTCCTTCCTCAGCGGCAACTGGCCCTATTTCCTGCAGGAAGCGGACTATGCCCGCATGGATTCCCTCCTGGCAGTTCCCGGATACATGGAAGAGGCCCTGCGGCAGGACAAGGAGGCGCTTTACGGCAGTTCCGCCATCCAGGAACGCTATATGCGGGCCGATCCCTTGCGGCTCTACAGTCCGGTGATGCAGCGCTTCCAGGGGCTGAACAAAGGCAGCCGTATGGAAGACGGGTGCCTCTTCACGGAGGACGGTGAAGCGGGTATCGTCCTTTTCGATTCCCCCTACGGCGGCAGCGAGACGGGCAAGAATGCGGAACTGGTGCAGCTCCTGGAGCAGGTCAAGGCTAGGACGGCTGCCGATTATCCGGAGATTACCATCACCTCCACCGGCGGGCCGGAAGTGGCTGTGGAAAATGCCGGACGCATTAAAAAAGATTCCATCCTGGCCCTGGCCCTGGCCGCCATCCTCATCTGTATAGTCCTCTGGTTCAGTTATAAACGCGTGGCCGATGTGCTGTGGATCCTCATCTCCATAGCTGCCGGCGCGCTCTTTGCCCTGGGCATCATCGCCCTGTTCAAGAGCAGTGTAAGCCTCATTGTGCTGGGCATCGGCTGTACCATCATCGGCATTGCGGTGAATTATCCGCTGCATTATGTGGACCATCTCAAGTATCAGCCGGACAAGCGGAAGGCACTGGCCGAGCAGGTGAATCCGCTGCTGGTGGGGAACATCACCACCGTGGGCGCTTTCCTCAGCCTGCTGCTCCTGAAGGCCGATGCGCTGCACGATTTCGGATTCATCGGCGCCATGATGCTGGTGGGCACCATCCTCTTCGTGCTGGTGTTCCTGCCGGTGTTCGTACCCGCCGCCAGGAAGCCGCGGAACGCCATCAAGCTGGACCTGGACCGCCACATACATGCCGGAAAAACTGCCCGCAAGGCCTTCTTTGCCGCTTTCCTGTTACTCACGGCCTTCCTCTGGTGGCAGAGCACCAAGGTGGGTTTCGATGCGGACTTGCACAATATCAACTACATGACCAGGGAGCAGGAGGAGGGCTTTTCCGTCTTGGAGAGCCTTCGTCCGGATGCTTCCGTCTTCCCCGTCCCGTCGGCCGATGAACAGGCGGCGCGTATTGCTAAATGGAACAGCTTCTGGAAGGCCCACGAAGGAGTTTCAGACCAGCTTATCGAGGCAGGACTGGCCCAGGGTTTTACCGCCCATGCCTTCCAGCCTTTCTTCGACGCCCTGGACAGGGACTGGCAACCACAGGAGAGAGCTTATTTCCAACCCATCGACCTGGAACCGGAGAGCAGCGCCGCCGCCATGCTGGTGGAATCCCTCCAGGAAGACTTCAATACGGTGGGCCTGCTGTGCTCGCTCATCGTGTTCATTTTCCTATGGGTCAGCTTTGGCTCGCTGGAGCTGAGCATCCTCAGTTTCCTGCCGCTGGCAGTGAGCTGGATCTGGATCCAGGGCATCATGGGGCTTAGCGGCCTGCAGTTCAACATAGTGAACATCGTCCTGGCCACCTTTATCTTCGGACAGGGGGACGACTATTCCATCTTTATCACGGAAGGACTTATGTATGAGCGCGCTACGGGCAAGAAAATCCTCCATTCATACAAGAATGCCGTGATGCTCAGCGCGCTTATCATGTTCATCGGCATAGGCGCCCTGGTGGTGGCGGGGCATCCTGCCATGCGCTCCCTGGGGCTGGTTACGGTGATCGGCATGTTCACGGTGGTGCTCATGGCCTACTATCTGCCGCCGCTGGTGTACCGTTGGCTCACCACCAGGAAGGGAGAGCCGCGGAAGGCGCCTATCGGCCTGTTGCGCCTGATTGCCACGGGCTTCATCATCGTGATTATGGCCCTTTCCATGACGCTGCTGTCGGCCTGGGCGGGCATCTATTTCCTCTTTGGCAAGAGCGAGAGGAAGCGCCTTAAGTTCCATAAGCTCCTGAGCACCCTGTCCGGCTGGGCCGTGCGTCTGATCCCGGGCGGACATTATAAGCTTTACAACCCGCACGGAGAGGATTTCTCCAAGCCGGCCGTCTATATCTGCAACCACCAGAGCCATCTGGACGTCCTGCCCATCCTGGCGCTGAATCCCAAGTTGGTGTTCCTCACCAACGACTGGGCCTGGAATTTCCCGCTGTACCGCGCCGTGGTACGGAATGCGGAGTATTATCCCACCTCCTGGGGCCTTGACAAGAGCGGCGAACACATCAGGAGTCTGGTGGAGCGGGGCTATTCCCTGGTGGCTTTCGTGGAAGGCACCCGCAGCATGGACAGCCTCACCGTCCAGCGCTTCCACAGGGGCCCCTTCCTGGCGGCCAGGCAGTTGGACCTGGACGTACTGCCGCTGTGCATCCATGGCTTCGGCTTCGCCCTTCCCAAGCACGATTTCATGCTGCGGCGGGCCGGGCTTTCCCTGGAAGTGGGCCAGCGTTTCAGCATCCCGGAAGAGGCCGATATAGCTGCCTTGACCAAGGAAACGCGCCATTTCTACAATGATTGGTATGCCGATATCCGCAAAGCCCGCGAAACGGCCTCTTACTGCGCTCCGTACGTGAAATATCAGTATCTGTACAAGGGACATGATGCCCGCCGGGAATGCCGGGAGGTGCTCCGGAAGGCCGTTTACCAGGAGATTGATGCCCTCACAGGCCCCTCTCTGGAGCTCCGCCATGCAGGCTGCGGCGTATATGCCCTGCTGGCTGCCCTGGCCCATCCGGAAATCCAGATTACGGCCTATGAGGCCGATGAAGACAAGTACCTCACGGCCATCCGCTGCAAGCTGCCGTCCAATTTGAAGTATTTTAATGAGTAACAGGATACATATCCACATGGCGCCAGCAGGCGCCCGGCCGTACCCGGGTTTTTGCGCATGCAAAAACGTAGAGGGAGAAAAGGCCGCGGGGGATAGTAGGGGGCAGCGCCCCCTAAGATGTCCGAGGGTGGCCATAGGTTTGGGAATATGTATCCTGTTACTGAATGCAATCGGGTTGAACGCCCAGGAGAAGATCTGGGAAGGGACGGGGTGCAGGGACAGGAAGGTTACGCTCACGGAGTATTGGCCGGAAGGGGAAGCCTGGGCCGGGGTGGTGGTCTGTCCCGGTGGCAGCTATCACTGGCTGGATATGGAGACTGAGGGGACCCAGGTAGGGGAGTGGCTTGCCGGAGAGGGGATTGCAGCGTTTGTGCTGCAGTACCGGGTGGCAGGAAAGTTTGAATTTGCGGCCAAGTATCGTACCTTTGTACGGGGAAACCGCTATCCGGATATGATCGCAGACTTGCAGCGGGCCCTCCAGCTGGTCCGGGAACGGTACAACGGGCCTGTGGGCGCCATGGGCTTCTCCGCGGGAGGACATCTGGCCATGTTGTCGGCCGAACTCTCCGGGAGCAGTTTCCTGGCGCAATACGGGATTGAGCCGGAAGTGACCCTGCGGCCGGATTTCGTGGCATCCATCTATCCGGTGGTTACGCTCAATAACCCGCTGGTGCACAAGCGCTCCAGGCTGGGACTGCTGGGAGAATGGACGGTCCTGAAGCAGGAAATGCGGGATTCGCTCTCGCTGGAAAGGCATGTAAAGGCCGATACGCCGCCGGTCTTCCTGCTCAGCTGCAGGGATGACAAGGTGGTGGATTACCGGAACTCCGTGCTGCTGGACAGTGCCTTAACGGCCAGCGGAGTGCCGCACCTTTATACACAATATGCCACCGGCGGCCATGGCTTTGGTGCCGATACGGCAAAACAGAATGAAGAAACCTCGCAGTGGCAGGCGGCCTTCATAGAATGGCTGAAAACCGTGCTGCAAGATAATTAATGATAGATATGGATATAGAATTCCAAAAACCGGAAGAGATCAAGGCTTTTCAGGAAGGGCTGTTGAAAGAGGCCCTGGTGTACTTGAAAGAACATTCCAAGTATTACCAGCGCATGTTTGACAAGTATCATATAGACATCCGGAAGATCCGGACCATAGAGGACCTGCAGAAGATCCCTTTCACGGAAAAGAAAGACCTGCAGCTGTTCAATGATGAATTCCTCTGCTGCCCCAAGGAGAAGATTGTGGACTATGTGACCACCTCCGGGACGCTGGGGGATCCGGTAACCTTCGGCTGTACGGAAAAGGATCTGCAGCGGCTGGCCTATAATGAGAAGAAAAGCTTTGAATGCGCGGGGGTAAAGCCCGGAAACATCGTCCAGCTCATGACCACGCTGGATAAGCGGTTTATGGCGGGTTTGGCGTACTTCCTGGGCATCCGGGAGCTGGGTGCCAGCGTAATCCGCGTGGGGAACGGCATTCCGGAACTGCAGTGGGACACCATCCAGCGCCTGAAACCGGATACCATCATGTGCGTGCCTTCCTTCATCCTGCGCCTGATCCAGTATGCCGAGGAGCATGATATCGACTACAAGCATTCCTCCGTGAAGCGCATCATCGGCATTGGTGAGGGCCTGCGGGACCAGCATTACGAACTGAACCTGCTGGGCCGGCGCATCAAGGAAAAATGGGACGTAGAGCTCTTTGCAACGTATTCTTCCACGGAAATGGGCGCCACTTTCTCCGAATGCCCGTACGGCTGCGGCGGACATGTGCATCCGGAACTCATCATAGTGGAAATCATCGGCGAGGACAACCTGCCGGTACCGGACGGGGAGATAGGGGAGATTGTGGTTACCACGCTGGGAGTGGAAGGCATGCCGCTCCTGCGTTTCCGTACCGGAGACATGGCCGCCAAGGATACCCGGCAGTGCGAATGCGGCCGATACAGTTATCGGCTTACTCCGCTGGTGGGCCGCAAGAACAATATGATCAAGCTCAAGGGTACCACCCTTTATCCGCCGGCGGTGAACGACGTGCTGGATAATACGCCCTACGTGGAGAACTACGTGGTGGTGGTGCAGGACAGCGACGCCGGAACGGATGACGTAGTGGTAAAGCTGGGCTTGAAGTACGAACCCGAATTCGATGCGGTCAAGGATCTCAAGGACCGTTTCCGTTCCCGCATCCGCGTTGCGCCGCGCATCGAGATCCTGCCCCCGGAGGAAATTGCCAGGATCAATTATCCCGCCAAGTCCCGTAAACCCGTAAAATTCATCGATAATCGCGCTAAACATGTTTGACGATATCCGACCTTATGTAGATGCCGAGATTCCCGCCGCCATGCAGCGGATTGTGGCCGACAAGTATTTCCCCCTGGTGTGCGAATATGCCTTCCAGGGCCATACGGTCCAGGAAATTGCCGCCATCCTGGGCAGCTGCCGGACGGTGGATGAATTCCAGCACCGCTTCATGTGGGGGGCTGTGAACGCCATCATCAGCAAAACCACCAACGGTCTCACGGCCGAGGGCGTGGAACGGCTGGACCCTTCCAAGAACTACCTGTATGTGTCCAATCACCGGGATATCGTGCTGGATGCCGCTTTCTTCGACATCGTCCTGGACCGCTACGGAAGGCGCACTGCGGAGATTACCTTCGGCGCCAACCTCATGCAGGGGCAGCTGATCATCGATATCGGCAAGAGCAACAAGATGTTCCGTGTAGAGCGTCCCACCACGGTCTCCTCGCCCCGGGATTTCCTGGTCAAGTCCAGGTACCTTTCGGATTATATCCGCCATACCATCCTGGAAAAGAAGGAATCCGTGTGGATCGCCCAGCGTAACGGCCGTACCAAAGACGGTTACGACGCTACGGACCAGGGCATCATCAAGATGTTCGGCCTGTCCGGCGGGTCCGACAAGGTAAAGGCCCTGGCCGACCTTAACATCGTCCCGCTGTGCATTTCCTATGAATGGGAACCCTGCGACATCCTGAAGGCGCTGGAGCTGTATGCCCGTTCCTCCGGCCAGCCCTATATCAAGAAGCCCGGCGAGGACCTTCACAGCATCCTTACGGGCATCCAGCAGCCTAAGGGCCGGGTGCACCTTACCGTATGCGAACCCATCTCCCAGGAAGACCTGGAGCCGTTCCGCGGGCTGCCATCGGCCGTTTTCAACAAGGAAGTGGCCTCCCTGGTGGACAGCCGTATCCTGCCTGCCTTCAGACTCTATCCCAACGCCTATATAGCTGCCGATATGCTGGCCGGAAAGCGCTCCCACAGCTATACGGAAGCCGAATTCAAAACCTTCAAGAAGCATCTGGAGCTCATAAAAGAATATCCCGCGGAAGTCCGCGAGATACTCCTTAAGATTTACGCGACGCCTTTGTTAAGAAAGGATTAAAACCCGCCGATGAATTCCCGTAGCAGCGATGTTGCGGGAATTTCTTTATCCGGCACGGGGGTGAAGTAGTGAATGAACTTCAGGAGCCTGTGGGCTTCGGAATATTCCGGGCAGTTCTGCGGTACGGTGCGGAGAATGGGCTCTGCATGGTTCTTAAGCACGGCGAACTCGATGAGATAGGCGCTGTTGAACATGGCATCGGCCGTCTCCTGGAAGGGGTAGATCCACTGCTGTTCCGCATCCAGCACATTCTGCCAGTGGGAAATGGATTCGCGGGCTGTAAAAGCTCCCTTGTTATAGTCACGGACGATGCGCCGGAGCAGGCGGTTGTCGCTGGTGGGAATCCAGTTATGGTCGTCCAGGAGGGTGCCGGTGAGGGTGTTGATGAACACCTTGAATTTGGCCGTTTCCGGAATCCTGGAAGTAAGGCCCGGATTAAGGGCGTGGATCCCTTCTATGAGCAGGATCCTGCCGTCGCCCAGCTTGAGCTTTTTGCCGTTATACTCCCTAAGCCCCGTCACGAAGTTGAATTCTGGCACCGAAACTTCCTCTCCTGCAATGAGTTTCATGATATCCTCCTCCATGAGGGCATGGTCCACGGTGTCAAAATTGTCAAAGTCGTAACTCCCGTCCGGGAACTTGGGCGTATCCACCCGGTTCACAAAATAGTCGTCCGTACTCATGGACATGGGCTTGAGGCCGCAGGCCTTGAGCTGGACGGACAGGCGCTTGCAGAAAGTGGTCTTTCCGGAGGAGGAGGGGCCGGTGATGAGGACCACCTTCAAGGGATTGTCGCTCCTGTACCGGCGGTCTATCTCTTCGGCAATCTGGACAATCTTCTTTTCCTGAAGGGCCTCCGCTATCTGTATGAGTTCGCTGGCACGGCCGTTCAGGAAGGCTTCATTCACGTCCCCTACGGTAGAAAGGCCCATGATAATGTTCCAGCGGAGATTCTCCTTGAACATCTCGAAGGTCTTGGGCTGGTCCACAAAGGGTGCCACGTGGGTGGGATCCTGCCGGGAAGGCGCCTGGAGAAGCAGGCCGTCATGGTAAGGTATCAGGCCCCAGACGGTGAGATAACCCGTTGAAGGGACCAGTTTTCCGTAATAATAGTCCGAAGTGTCTCCCAGGGTGTAGTAGTCCGTATAGGCCTCACCGCTGGTCTGCAGCAGGCGGACTTTATCCTCAAAGCCGGCTTTCTGGAATTCCTTGATGGCCCGGTCAGTCTGCACGTCATAGCGGTGGAAGGGCATATCCTTATCCACCAGCTCCTGCATCTTCTCCTTCAGCAGGGCCACATCGGCCTCCGTGAGCTCGCTGCCGTCGGCCTTGCGAAGGTGGCAGAAATACCCGTTGGAGATGGGATGCTCCATGTACAGCTTACTGCCGGGAAACACGTCGGACGCAGCTTTGAACAGCAGGAAGCACAGGGAGCGGTAGTACACCCTCATGCCGCTGGCTTCGCGGACATCGATGAATTCGATGTCCTTGTTCTGATAGACCTTGAATTTGAGACCCTGCGACACATTGTTCACCTTGGCCGATACGATGGGGTAGGGGTGCTCGAATTCGAACTCATTAAGCACCTGCACCAGCGAAGTCCCTTCCGGAAAGCGCTTGGTCTCCTTTGTGTTCTTGCAATAGACCTGGACCATAATAAATGTGGTTATAAGATTTCTCGACCTGAATCGAACAGACAATTAGATGGCTGCTTCCTGTTTTTCCAGGTATGCCACCACGTCGGCAACGGTATCGAACTTGGCCAGGGCCTGGTCCGGAATCACAATGCCGTACTGGTCTTCAATGCGCATCAGGAGCTGGAGGATGTCCAGCGAATCGGCCCCCAGATCCTTCATGATACGGGATTCGGGAGTGATTTTCTCGGGTGCAAGGCGAAGCTGCTTCGCCAGGATGGTTTGTACGCGTTCAAACATATTATCTTCTATTGCGGAATAAGGTATGTATTGCCGGGGGCATCGGCATTTTTTTGCCTCCGGCAATACATACCTTATTCCTCATAATGATCAAATTTAACTATTTCCTTTTCTATCTGTACAGCCAGTCCGGAGGTTTCCATCTTATAGGCTTGTTCTATGCATTTTTCCACCGAGATGGCCTTGGAGGAGCCATGGCCCTTCACCACCACCTTGGAGGTGCCCAGGAGCACGCTGCCGCCGTAATTCTGGTAGTTCATGAACTCCTTCTCCTGGGCAAACATCCTTTTCATCAGAAGGGCGCCCAGTTTGTACAGGGTGCGGGAATAGATGTCCTTTTTGATCTTCTTCAGGAGTTCCAGGGCGGTGCCTTCCGTGGTCTTAACCAGCACGTTGCCGGAAAAACCCTCGGCCACCACCACGTCGTAATTGCCGGACAGGAAATCCCGGCTTTCCATATTGCCCACGAAGTTCACGGAGGGGGTCTCCTTCAGCAGCTTGTAGGCTTCCTGACGGATCTCGTCGCCTTTTTCGGCCTCTTTTCCCACGTTGAGGAGCGCCGTGCGGGGACGCTTGATCCCGTACACATTGGCCATGTAAAGGCTGGCCATAATGGCAAACTGCCGCAGGTGGGCGGGGGTGACTGTCATGTTGGCGCCGCTGTCGCAGATGCCCACCAGGCCGCCGTCCATGGTGGGAAGGATGGGACAGAAGGCCGGCCGGATGACACCCGGTATGCGGCCCAGGCGCACCAGGGCACCGGTTACCAGGGCTCCGGTGGAACCCGTGGATACCATGCCGGCAATATCGTCCCGGTCCCGGAGCAGGATGATGGCTTTCATCATGGAGGAGTTGCGCTTGAGGCGCACCACGTCCGTGGGCTTTTCGTCGCAGCCTATCACTTCCGGAGCGTGCACGATCTCCAGCCGGTCCTGCGGGTAAGAACGGCCTTCCAGCTGCTTGCGGAGCACCTTTTCATCTCCGGTGAGTATGAGATACAGGTCCGGGTTCTTGGCCAGGGCGTTCATGGCGGCTTCTACCGGGGCTTCCGGGCAGTGGTCTCCGCCAAAACAGTCTAATAATATCTTGATCATAGAGTCTTTACATAGGAACGATAGCGTTTGCACTCCTCACGCTTGAACCGGCGCCACTGGTTCTGGATGGCATAGTTGTCTTCCAGGTTCAGGTTGGTATCGGCCCATTTGAGCCGGGGATTGTCCCGCAGCATCTTCATGACGGCCAGCGAAAGGGCGCCGGAGACACCGCGGTTTACGTATTCGGGATCCACACCCACCAGGCACAGGTCCAGGACATTGGGCCGCTTGATGTAGTACAGGAGTTTGAGAAGGGTGAGCGGCGTGTATTTGCCGCGGGTGCCCACCAACGCGGGAGCCAGGCCGGGGAAGGTGAGGCCGAAGCATACTATCTTCTCGTTTTCGTCCAGGACCACGGCCGTCTGCCTGGGGCTGATGACCATGGAAAAGTTCTCCAGCACCAGTTTGCGCATGCCTTGCGTGAAGGGGACGGTTCCGTACAGGCCTTCATAGGATTTGTCCAGCAGGTCAAAGAGACCGTCGGCGTATTTTTTCAGGAGCTTGGGACCATTCTGGGCCGTGCCGTAATGCAGTTTGTAGCGCTTGAAGATGAAAGCTGCCAGTTCTTCCATCTCTTCCAGGGTTTCCGGACTCTCCGCCCCGTACAGGCGGCTGGCGATCCAGTCGATCTCCTTCCGGTAGCCCAGGGCTTCCACGTGGTCCTTGTAGTAGCTGAAGTTGTAGTTCTGTTCAAAGGTGGCCGGCTCCTCAAAGCCTTCCACCAGCATCCCCTCACGCTCCAGGTCCGAGAAATTGAGCGGCCCCACCATGGTGTCCATCCCTTTTTGGCGGGCCCAGTTTTCGGCCGCTTCAAACAGCGCTTTGGACACTTCCAGGTCTTCTATGGTGTCAAAGCGGCAGAATCGGCAGCGCTTTTCCCCGTTCTTGGCATTGGCGTCCTGCTGGATGATGCACTGGATACGGCCGGCGGGCTTTCCGTCCCGGTAGGCCATAAAGCAGGTCCAGTCGCAGCTGCTGTTGTATACATAGTCCTTGCCGAACATCTTTTTCTCGTCGGCATACAGCGGCGGCACGAAGTACGGACTGCCCTTGTACAGGTCCAGCGCGAAGTTCAGGAACTCCTTCTGCTGCTTTTTGGTTTTTACTTCCTTAACCTCGATCATAGTTTAACAGTTCGAGAGGTTATTAACGATGGATGGCGTGGAAGCACACACCTACACCGTTGGGACCGCAGTGGCTGCCGGCGGTGGGGTTCACCTCTACGTATTCGATGTTCTGGGGACCGAATTTGTTCTCGATCATCTTCCCAACCTCCTTGGCAATGTGCGGGGCATCGGAATGTCCGATGCAGATGCGGTGCCGGGAAATGTCGTCTCCCAGTTCGGCAATGATGCTGATTAGGCGGGTCATCGCATTCAGGCGACCCTTTTCAGTGCCCACGGATACCATCTTGCCCTCCTGGCTCATGTAGATGATGGGACGCACGCCGATGAGGGTGCCCATGGCGGCTGCAAGTCCGCTCACGCGGCCGCTGCGACGGAAGAACTTGAGGTCGTCGGCAAAGAAGTACATGGCGAATTTGTCCACTTCCGTCTTGGCCCATTCCAGTATCTCGTCCAGGGTTTTTCCGGCTTTGACGAGGTCTCCCACTTCCCGTACGATGGCGTAGCTGATGGTGGTAATGCCCTTGGTGTCAATCTCTTCGAAGCGGGTACCGGGGTATTTGGCCTTGAGCTCCGCCACGGCCTGGTCCATGACATCGAATGTGTTGGTCATGGCGCGGGAGAAATGTACGTACAGGATGTCGTTGCCCGCCTTGAAGTCTTCTTCGAAGTAATTGATATAACGCTCCTTGGATATGGCACTGGTAGTGGGAAGTACACCACTCCGCAGCTTGTCATAGAAAGCATGGGCGTCGAAGGTTTCAAAATCCTCATAGGGATACACGGTCTTTGCATCAATGCTGTAGGGCATGGAGATGAGCTTATAGCCATACTCGGCCGCGATCGCAGGATTGATGTCGGTGTCGGTGTCGGTGTAAATCTTAAGCATATCAATTAGTTGGTTTTATTTTCAGCAAAGCACAAGGATATAGTCGTAAATGGGCTGCCCGCCCTGGAGGAGGATGCATTCGGAGAGGGGACAGGCCTGCTCCAGCTGTTGCCGGAGGGCTTCCGCCTCTTCCGCGGGGACATCGGCCCCGGCCAGTATCAGCACTATGTCGTGGGAGCCGGCATCCAGCACCTCGGCCAGGCGGATGGCGGTTTTACTGCGCTCCGGAGAGCCACAGAGGATCTTCTTCCCGTTGAATCCCAGATAATCGCCTTTCTTGCCGGCGTCCGTGTCCCGTATGGCCTGGGAAACCATGCCTGTGGTTACCGACGCGGCAGCTTCCGTAAGTCCCTGCACCATTTCGTCCACGGAGACATCGGCCGGCATATTGGCCATGGCATAATAGCCTTCTCCCAGGGTTTTGGTGGGGATTACACGTATGTCGGATTTCTTATACAGTTCCGCGGCTTGACAGGCCGTAAGGAGGATGTTGCTGTTGTTGGGGAACACCAGGATGGTATCGGCCGATGTATGGTCGAAGGCCTCCAGGAAGCGCTCTACGGGCGGATTCATGGTTTGACCGCCCTCTATCACTTCGTCGGCGCCCATCTCCCGGAAGGCGTCCGTAAGGCCCTTTCCGGCGGCCACCGCCACTATGCCCAAGGGCTTGCGGCTGCGCTTGAAGCGCTCTTCCATGTGGTTCTCGTGGTGCTGCAAGGTCATGTTCTCCACCTTGATGGTGAGGAATTCGCCCCATTCGCGGCACTTGGAAAGGATTTCTCCCGGGTCCTGGGTGTGCACGTGCACCTTGATGATGCTGCCGTCCCGGAAAAAAACCAATGAATCGCCCTTCTGGGCCAACCAGGCCGATATGACGCTTTCGTCGAAGCTGTCCAGGTCCACTTTTGAGCGCTGGAGCCGCAGGAGGAATTCCGTGCAGTAACCGAATTCCAGTACGGAATCTTCCGTAAAGGCGTTGAAATCCACCTGATGGGCCTGCGGAACGGCCGCTTCTTCGGCCAGGGGGCTTTCTCCGTGCAGGGCAGCACGCATGCCTTCCCATACGCAGATGAGCCCGGCACCGCCGCTGTCCACCACACCGGCCTTCTTGAGTACGTCCAAAAGGTCCGGGGTGTGCTGGAGGGAAAGGTCCATGCCCGCAATCATCAGGTCCATGTACTCTTCCAGGGAGCTGGAGCCGTCGGCCGCCGCCACACCTTCGCGGAGAACCGTGAGGATGGTGCCTTCCACGGGCTGGGAGACGGCATGGTAGGCTGCGTCCACACCGGCGCGCATGGCGGCGTTAAAGGCATTTGCATCGGCCTCTTTGAGCCCTTCAAAGCCCTTGGCCATACCGGCGAAGATGCGCGAAAGGATAACGCCGGAGTTGCCGCGGGCACCCAGAAGCATCCCCTGGGATACGGAGGCGGCCATGTCGCAAAGCTTGTTACCAGTAGCGCGGGTGCCGGCCTCAATGGTCATATACATATTGTCCCCGGTGTCTCCATCGGGAATGGGAAATACGTTTAAATCGTTGATGGTGTGACGGTTCTGGGATAAGTTTGCAGCACCGCCACGGATTAGGCTAAGATATAGGTCGGCCGTAAGGTTCATGCTCTAGTCTTTAATTCTGAAGCTGCGTCTGAAATACGGCAGTTTGCACAGCCGCCGGAATACGTAGGGCTGCAGGGAGTAAGTTATGAGGATGGTGGACGCCATGCCGATGAGCGTAATGAGGCCGATGGAATGGATGGACGGGTGCGTGGCGAAGATGAGGGAGACGGTAACGATGGCCAGCACAAGGGCCGAGAAGAAAATGGCCACCTTGTGGTATTTTAACGTACGGTCTTCCCCTTCCCGCGCTTCCCGCAGCAAGCCTTCCATCACAAAGATGCTGTAGTCCACGCCGATACCGTAAATGAACGTGGAGATAACCACGTTGATGAGGTTGAATTCCAGGTTGAAGATGGCCATATAGCCCTGCATCACGTACCAGCTGATGAACATGGGGAGGAAGGCCAGCAGGGCGATCCAGAAGTTCCGGAAGGAAATGAGCAGCACGATGAGCACAAACAGGCTGGAAATCCACAGGGTGGTGGAGAAGTCCTCGTGGACGATTTCCACCATGTCCCGGCAATAGTAGAAGGGATCCAGCATGATTACGTGGTCTATGGAGGTGATGGCCGCCAGCGCCTCGTTCTGCTCTGCCTTTTCGTACGATACGTCTGTAAAGACCATGTAGCGGCCGCTCTCCTGATGCTCGATATAGTTGGACATGAGTCCCGGGGGAACGATGCCGGAAGCATACAGGTCGCCGGGTTCATATTCCGCCGTAAGCAGGTTGAAGAAAGGTTCGAACATGTAGGGAAGCAAGTCGTGCTGCATGGCCGAACGGTTCACCAGGGTTTTGAGGGAGGCAACCTTATCCGGAGTCCAGAAGTCTTTCCAGGCCTGGATGCGTTCCTGCTGGCTGGCCTGGGAACGGAAAAGCAGGAAGGAAACGGGATTGTAACCCTTTACAAGGCCGGTTCCCTTTAATTCTTCCAGGGAACGGTACAGGCCGTCGTTATATTCCAGGGCTTCGTCCAGATTGTCCTCCGACCAGGCGGCGAAGTAGAAATGCTCATAGCCGTCCGTATTCTTTTCACTGTACAGGTCCATGCTCTCCACCAGTTCCGGATTGTCGTAATCCAGGTTGCGGAGATCGTTGTCGAACTTGACCCGGGGGCTGAAGATGATGCCGATTATAATGAGGACCAGCAAAGAGACTACGAACCAGGGCTTGCGGTCCCAGGGCAGGCTGTTGATGCGCTCCACCAGCGGGAAACCGTGCTTCCGTTTGAATTTGATCTGGGAAGGATCCAGGAAATGCGGCAGGAACACCAGGGCGAAGAAGGTATTGCCGATGAGGGCGAAAGTGGCAAAGAGGCCGAAGTCCCTGAGGAGGTCGCTCTCCGTGAACAGCAGACCCATGAAGGCGCCCACGGTGGTGACGCAGCCCAGGAAAACGGGCGTGGATTCGTCCCGTAGCATTTCTTCCACATCTCCCACATAGTAGTAGTGGATGAGCACGTGCAGGCAGTAGCTGATGGCTACGCCAAGGACTATTGCGCCCAGGCCCAGGGCCATCAGGGACATATATCCCTTGATCCAGTACATGCAGGCCAGGGAAAACGCCGTGCCGTAAGCAATGGGCATTACCTGCTGCCATACAAAGGTGAAACTGTGGAAGCTGAGAAGGATGATGACCATGATCAGCAGCAGGGACAGCCCCACGGTCCACACTACGTCTTTCTTGATGGTGTTGGAATTGGAGGCGCTGCCCTGCGGATTGCCGTGGATAAGGACGCGGATGTTGGGATGGGCCTCCTCATAATCCTTTTTGGCCTGGTCTATCATCCGGACCATCCGTCCGGCCAGGCCGGTATCCATAGGGTCGAAACTGGGGGAGAGGAACGCCAGGGCTACGGTCTTGTCCGGGCAGAAGAGGTGTCCGTCCTCCATGGAAAAGCCGCCTACAGAGCCTCCCTCACCCATGAACCTGCCGGTTACGATATTCCTGAGGCCGATGGGATCCATGGCAACCAGCTGGGATTCCAGCCCGGTTTCGTCGTTCATTACGATGTTGTAATTCTCCGCCATCACCCTGTCTATGGACTCTTTCTCCAGCAGTTTCTCGATATCCCGGTACCAGGAGGTGTCCACGAAGGAGGGGAGATGGCTTAGCCCGAAGTCCATGGCCGAGAAGGCCAGGTCCGTATCCAGGGAAGACAGCATGCTGGCAATGTACTTGCCCGTGGAGTCCTTCTGCTGAAGGATATCACAGAATTCTTCCACGGCCGCGCCCAGCTGGCCGGCGGGTACCGGATGCTCCGGATCCCGGGACGTAACTTGGATGAAAACCTTGTCCTTGAGCTCTATTTCACTGAAAGCCAGCTCGTTATCTATAGAGGAGCGGGGGAGTAGCTTAATGATGTCCTCTTCCAGGTGGATATGCAGCGCAAACCAGACGAAGACCAGCGCACTGGCAATCATCAGGATGTACATTAACGCCTTCCGGTCCTTGAAGAAATGGTAGATAGGGAGGAATATTCTGTGCATTAGTCTTTTAGTACCTCGTTTTAATCCCACAAATATAAGAATATTTGTGCAGAAAAAAAAGGTATGGCTTGCTTAGATACACTCTCATCTTTCCACTTGGAGCTGAAGGTGCAGCGCCGGGGCGGCGGACTGGCCGATGCGGAAGGTGCAGGCGGCGCGGAGGTACAGCTTGAGGGTGAACCAGCGGGGGAAACGGTGTTTCCAGCTGCCCACCGCCGAGGCGGCAAGGCCCTGGCCGTTGTAGGCCGGGACGGAGAAGGAGCCCGGGGCATCCCGCTCATAGCAGTAAATACGGGCATCCCAATGACTTATTGCAAAACCGGTAAGCCGGAAATAGCCGTACAGGCTATCCCCTTTGTACCCGCCTTCCAGATAGGCCAGGAAGCCGGGCTGCCTGCAATGGACAAACTCCGTACGGGCTGTCGCCGACCAGGGGCCGTGGCCGAAGAGAAGGTCCAGCCGGACGTCCGAACGGGCCGGTTCGTAATTCCGGTAGCGCTCCGTAAAACGGAAGGCCAAAGCCCATCGGGGACCCATCTGCCAACGAGCCTGGAGGTATGAGCGCAACTGGAACCGTCCGGGCTCCGCGTCGGAGGGCTTGGGGAGAAGGGCGGCATCGGCCGTAAGAGAGGCGGAAAACGCCTGCACGCTGCTTCCAAAGCCCGTTTTTCCGGAAAGCGTCACCCGTTTGTCCGTAGCAAAAGAGACCCCCGCCGCCAGGGCGTATTCCCCGTTCTTTTTCCCGGTAAAACGGCTGGGAAGGATCCGCGTCTGCAAGGCCAGGCGCCACGCATCGGAGGGCTTCCAGGAGGAGGAGAGTTTCCCGCCCGGCGAACGGTTTTTCCAGGCCACCTCTCCTGTAAGGTCCAGGCCTTTCCAGTTCCATCGGCCATCCAGGGAAAAGCAGGGTCCGCCTTTTTCCAACATGGCTGTAAAACCTCCCTGAAACGTTCTCCAGAGCCCTTCGGCGTGCAGTCCCAGGGTGCCGGCGGCATCGGCAAACAGCGCGCCCTGGAAGACCCCGCGGGCGTATTCCCAGGCACCTCCCCGATGAAGCCCTTCATGGGAGAAAGACCAGGCGGGGCGAAGACCGGTTGAGCGCCTGATAAAAGCATCCGGCGTGGACAGGCTTTCCATGGCAAAGCCGCTCCAGTGTGCCGCCCCTTGTCCGAAGCGGGCGTTGTAATCTCCCAGTAAAAGCCGATGGTGCCCCAACTGGATATCGGCATGGAAAGTACCGTCCTTTCCCCGCCACGCCGCCCCCGCCTGGTAACGGTCTCCGGAAGACTTGTATTTGGCGCCCCAGTTCTTTTCCGTCACCCTCACCAGTAGCTGGCGCTTCTGGCGGGAAAGCGTATCTACCGAACCCGGAAGCGACTCTGAATCAAGCGAAAGGAAAGGCCTTAATGCGGCTACCGCTTCCTTGTTGAAACCGTCCACCAGCGCCAGTTCCTCCCACGACAATACATCTCCGTGGCTGCGCCGGTAATCCTCCAGCGATGCCAGCTGATAGGCCGACAGCAGTTCCCGGGCACGCCGGGACGGCCTGTTCACCCGCACCGGCCTTCCCCTGAGATGCTCCAAGCGGTCCATCAGCGTGGCATCCAACTCTTCCTCCGTAGATGCGCCGCTAAGATAAAGGGCAGCGCGGAGAACCTCCCCGTCCTGGGCCCGGAGCGTCACTGCCATTAATCCAAACAGCAAAAGTAGTATCCGTTTTTTCATGCCGTTTTTCCCACAAGTTACGCCCTTTCAACAAGACTTGTTGATAACAAAACATGTTTCGAACGATTTTTTGCGCGTTTTTTATTATTTTTGTTGAATCAATATGGAAATCATGGAAAAAAAGATCACCCTTCACGACAAATCTTTTCGGCCTTTCATCCCGTACGGGGACATTGAGAAGGCCATTGATGCCGTGGCGGAGGAGTTGAACAGGGATTATGCCGGCACGGCGGAAGCCGATGCCCCCGTCCTCCTCTGCACGCTCAACGGAGCCGTGATGTTTGCGGCGGAACTGCTCAAAAGGCTTACTTTCCCCTGCATTTTCAAGGCTTGCAAGATGTCATCTTACGTGGGTACCAATTCCACGGGCGTGGTACAGGGAGACCTGGCCGCCGGATTCAACTATGAAGGCAAACGGGTGATCGTGATTGAAGATATTGTGGATACGGGCAATACCATTGTGGCCATAACCCGGCAACTGGATGCACTGGGCGCCCGGGAGGTGAAGATATGCACCCTCCTGGTAAAGCCGGAAGTATACGACAAGGACGTGAAACTGGACTATGTGGCCATGCGCATCCCCAACCGTTTCATCGTGGGCTTCGGCCTGGACTACGACGATTTGGGCCGCAACAGCAAAGACATTTATGTATTAGACGATTGATATGAAATATTACATCCTTTTCGGGCCTCCCGGTGCAGGCAAGGGCACCCAGGCCGGCGCCATGGTGGAGCGCTACAATCTCTGCCACCTTTCTACCGGTGAACTCCTCCGCAGCGAGATTGCTGCCGGAAGCCCGCTGGGCCTGCAGGCCAAAGCCCTCATCGAAGCCGGGAACCTGGTTCCGGACGAGGTTGTGGAAGGCATGATCGAGGCCAGATTCAAGAGCGTGGAAGGCGTAAACGGTTTCCTGCTGGACGGTTTCCCGCGCACCATCGCCCAGGCCGAAGCCCTGGACAAGATGCTGGCCAAGACCGGTGAGGAGGTGACCGCCTGCGTTTCCCTGATGATTCCGGACTCCCTCATTTCCGAACGGATCGCCCACCGTGCCCAGATAGAAGGCCGGGCCGATGACGCCAAACCGGAAGTGGTGGAAAACCGCATCCGCACATATCACGACAAGACGGAACCGCTGATCCAGTTCTACAAAGCTGAGGGCAAATACTGCGAAATCGACGGTGTGGGCACCATCGAGGAGGTAAAGGAGAGGATATTCGGCGTAATGGACCGGTTCTAAGGGCGTTATTTCTTTCCCACCTTCAGGCGCTTGCCGATGGACAGGAAATCGCTCTTCATGTTGTTCCAGCTCTTGAGCTGCTTTACCGTTGTGTGATATTTCCTGGCAATCTTGCCCAGGTTGTCGCCGGATTTTACGGTGTAATAAACCCAGCTGCCGCTGCCGGAAGAGGAAGCGGTGGGCCGGCGTGAGCCGGACACCACTTCGCGTCCGTCGGCCACCTTCTCCGTGAAGAGGATATCGGCCTTGTACCTGGCGATGGTGTCCTGCTGGTCCAGGAAGGCGGCGGTGTAGTCGAAGGGAAGGCGGAGCACCACGTCCTCCGAGGCACCGGGCAGGATATCCTTGTGGTACTGCGGGTTAAGGTCCCTTACGTCGTCCAGCGGAATGCCCAGCACTTCACTTATCTGACGCATGTGCAGGTTCCTGTTCACATGGAAGGTGTCCACGTATACGGGAAGGGCTACAGGATCGGCCTGGAGGCCATATTCCTTGGCATAGGTGAAGGCATACATGGCGCCCACCATGGCGGGTACGTAGCCGCGGGTTTCGCGGGGCAGATAGTCATAGATGGACCAGAAATCCCGTTTGCCGCCGGCCCGTTTGATGGCCTTGTTCACATTGCCGGAGCCGCAGTTATAGGAGGAGATGGCCAGCGACCAGTCCCCGAAAATCCGGTACGCGTCCTGCAGGTAGTGCGCGGCGGCATCGGCCGATAAAAACGGGTCCATACGTTCGTCCACGTAGGAATCTATCTTGAGGCCATAGTTGATGGCGGTGCGGTACATGAACTGCCAGGTGCCCTTGGCGCCGGCGCGGGATTCCGCACGCGGGTTCAGGGCGCTTTCGATGATGGCCATGTACTTCAGCTCCAGCGGAAGGTCGTATTTGCGGAAAGTCTCCTCGAAGATGGGGAAATAATACTGGGCCAGGCCCATCATTTCGGCCATTTTCCGGGGCATCTTCTCCGAATACATTACCATGTAGTTCTTCACCGTCTCGTTGTAGGGGAGGGAGATGAAGGCGTTCATCCTTTCCAGGCGGCCCATGAGCACGGAGTCCGGAACGTCGGTGGTAAATACCACGGAATCCATGTCATAGCTTTCCTCGCGGGAGGAATTCCTTTGCCGATACATGTACCAGCGGCCCAGCAGGCTGTCCGTGGAAGCATCCGGGGCGTCGTACTCCTCCATGCCGAAGGAGGACTTGTTCTCGTTCTCCCCGGAGAGCATCTCCTCAATCTCTTCGCGTTCCTCGGCTTCCTGGCGGTATGCCTGCACCTGGGCTTCCAGCTGCTCTATCCGCTCCTGCATCTGTTTGTTCTCCGCCTCCAGTTGCTTACGGGTTTTCCGGCCGTCCGGGGAGGCAACGAGGGTCCCGGCGGCCAGTATCCAAAGTGCGGTCGTAAGTATGATCCGTTCTACCATTTGCAATTAGAATTTAAAGCCGATGGTCATGCCCAGCGCGGGTGTTGATGCGTACTGCATGGGTTGGATGGAAGGTTCCATGTGCAGGGTTAAGTCGTCCGAAACCTCAAAGTCCGTCATATAGGCGAACACATTGGCATCAATGACCTGGAGCAGGTAAAACACGGCTGTGAACAGGATGGAATAATCCCGGTACCGCCGGTAGACGTCCCGGTAGTGTTTGGCCGTCTCACCGGTTTGCGGCGGTCGTTCCACGCCTTCCTCCGTTGTGGTGGCCATGTTGTGCGTCCATTTCCAGCGCTGGTACTGCACGTTGTTGTCCGTCCAGAAATAGATGCCGCCGGCTATGAGGCCCCAATAAAGGGGTACTTTCCAGGCTTCCCCGTTGTAGATCTGGCCCAAGCCGGGGAGGAGGAGGGAATAGACCGTGGCCTTGGCCGGACTGGGACGGCGCTTATCGTCCTTATAGAAGGTTACCCCGTCCATGAGGGAACCCCAGTAGGAGAGCGCGGCACCGGCATAGCACAGGGTGCTGTAGGTCTTGTATTTTGTGTCTCCGGTGGCCTGGAACTTATTGTTGAAATGGATGCCGAAGCCAACGCCGGCACCGATTCCGCCATAAATGACAGGCAGTTTCCAATAATCCTTGTTGTAGATCTGGTAACCGCCCACAAGCACGGCGGAGCCGATGGTAAGATTTTGGATAGAGGCCTTCCGCTTATGGGTAAGACCGCCGAAGAATTCCTTGAAACTGAAGAGCTTGGAGCTGTCCGCATCGGCCGTCAGGGTATCGGCATAATTCTGCGAGAAGGCGTCACGCTTGAACTGGTCGTCCCGGTATTGTGCCCGGAGCGGCAGGGCAAGCAGTGCGGCAGCGGCAAGCGCTATGACGGCGCGGAACCTCATCTTTCCCCAAAGGCGTTTAGATATTTCTGCACCTGCTCGTCGGAGTCGAACTTGATGGTGAGGGTGCCCTTCCCGCCGGCGCTGCGCTTGAGGGAGATATTGTCCCCGAAATAGCGCCCCACATTCTCCAGAAGCCGATAATAAAGCTCCGGAAGTTCCTGGGGCTCTGCGCTTTCCTCACTGGCCTTGGGCTTTTTGGAGAGGTTCTTCACCTTCTCTTCCAGCTGACGGACGGAAAGCCCGCCGCGCACTATCATGTCGCACAGCATTTCCTGCGTTGCGGGATCTTCCACGCCCAGGAGCACCTTGGCGTGGCCCACGGATACCAGGCCCACCTTCAAGTCGTGCTGCACCTTGGCCGGCAGTTTGAGGAGGCGGAGCTGGTTGGCCACGGAAGCGCGTTTCTTGCCCACCCGGTCGGCCATCTGTTCCTGCGTAAGGCGGCATTCTTCTATAAGGCGCTGATAGCTCATGGCCACCTCGATGGGATCCAGGTTTTCCCGCTGGATATTCTCCACGATGGCCATCTCCAGCATGCCCTGCTCCGAGGCGTCCCGGATATAGGCAGGAATCATGTCCATGCCCGCCAGAATGGAGGCCCTGTAACGGCGTTCTCCGCTGATTATCTGATACTTCCCGTCTCCTTTCCGACGCACGGTAATGGGTTGGATAAGGCCGAAGGTGCGGATGGATTCGGCCAGTTCCTGCAGGGCTTCGTTGTCGAAGTTCATGCGGGGCTGGTACGGGTTGGGCTCAATCATGTCCACGGGGATGCGGAGCACGTCCGACGTGTTTTGCGGCGTTCCCTCCTTGGGGACCACCTCTTTGTTGATGTATCCGACGGGTTTCCGCAGTTGTGACAGGTCTTCTCCGCCCAGGAGGGCTCCCAGCCCCTTGCCCAGGCCATACTGTGTTTTAGCCATTGTTTACGGGTTGTTCGTTTTTGTCAAGGACTTCCTTGGCCAGGTTCAGGTAATTGGAGGTGCCGTTGTTCATCACATCGTACAGGATGATGGGCTTACCGTATGAAGGCGCCTCGCTGAGGCGGATGCTGCGTTGGATGATGGTGTTGAATACCATGTCCTTGAAATGCTCCCGGAGCTGCATCACCACCTGGCTGTGCACCTTGGTGCGGCCGTCGAACATGGTAACCACGAAGCCTTCTATGGTGAGGTCCGGGTTGATGCCGCTCTGCACCAGGCGGATGGTCTGGATGAGCTTGGCAAGGCCTTCCAGGGCAAAGAATTCCGGCTGTACGGGAATCATCACGGAATCCGCCGCCGTGAGGCAGTTCACGGTAATGAGGCCCAGGGAAGGGGAACAGTCGATGATAATATAGTCGTAATGGTCCCGGATGGGCGCCAGGGCCTTCTTGAGCACGCTTTCCCGGTCCGGCCAGTCCAGCATCTCTATCTCCGCACCCACCAGGTTGATGTGGGAGGGAATCATGTGCAGCTTGGGCAGTTCCGTCTGGATAAGGGCGTCCGAGGCCGATATCTTGCCGATGAGGATCTCGTACAGGGTGCGTTTTTCCCCGTTCTCCGGGTCGAAATTGAGGCCGGAGGTGGTGTTGGCCTGCGGATCCGCGTCTATGATGAGGACACTTTTCTCCAGAACGGCCAGGGAGGCCGCCAGGTTGATGGCGGTGGTGGTTTTGCCCACGCCGCCTTTCTGGTTGGCTATAGCTATGATTTTGCCCATAATGTTCTTTTTAACTTACAAATGTAAGTAAAAAAAACGAAAGTTCCACATTGTTCTACAAAAGTCCCTCCCCCAGGGGAGGGGTTTCGGGAGGGGGTAACGTAAGTGAAACTGACCCGGTCTGATCAGACCGGGTCCACATCAATTATGATGTGTCCGCTGTACTTACGTGCTTTCTCAAATGCCATTACGGTGGAATACAGGGCCTGCTTACGGGCTAGGAGGGATTTGTCCCGGGGCAGCAGGATGCGGATGAAGGTGTCGTTCCGGGCCAGGCCGGGGATTTCCTCCCTTAAGGCCGATTCCAGTTCCCGGGCCATGTAGGGCCCCCTTTTCTGGTTGTTGTCCTTGATCTGGATGTTTACAAGGCGCGAAAAGGGCGGATAGCCGAACTGGCGTCGTTCGGCCATAAGCTGCAGGGTATGATCCCGGGTGAATTCTTTGAATACCGGATGGGTGGCCTCCCAGGTCTGGATCACGAAACAGGCGTTGGGCCTGCAGCGCTCCCGCAGTTGGCGGAGTACCTGGATGGCCCGTTCGTCGCAGCGGAAATCTTCTTTCGAAAGCAGGGAATCGGCCTGCAGTACGGCCACCAGGCCGAAGGCGCCCACGGGCTGGGCCTTAGCGCTGGCAGGCGTAGCCATGACAATGCTTTTAGGGATGCTTCCCAAGATGCCCTCCAGCTCTTCCGTACATTCCGGGACAGCCGCTTTGGAACGGCATACAAGTAGCACTTTTTCTCCAGCATCCAGGCATATGTGCATCTGCTCCAGAAGCTTCAGGGAGAAACTCCCCACCATGCCTTTTTTCCGTACCTCCGCCGCCGTGTTGACCAACAGGATATCGGCCCCGTCATAGGGAGGGTCATTCTTTAATTCAACCTTTATAAACTTGCCTATTTCAGCATTGTATAAAGATTCCAACGAAGGCGTTGAACTACCGAGGAGCACCTGGGCCTTGTGGATGCCTGCCAGCATGATGGCACTTTCCCGGGCCTGGTAACGCGGAGCGGGGGATTCCTGCTTATAGGATATATCGTGCTCTTCATCCAGGATAATAAGTCCTAAATCCCCGTGCGGCAGAAAGAGGGCCGAGCGGGTTCCCAGCACCAGTTCTGCCTTTCCTTCCCGGATGACATCGGCCACGTTCCTCCGCTGGGCTATGGTCCGTCCGCTGTGGTAAAACAGCGCGTTGGGGAAATGGCTGGCAATCTTTGCCTGCAGGTGCTTGGAGAGGCTGATTTCCGGAACAAGGTAAAGCACGCTCCGGCCCCGGTCCAGGGTTTCCCGTGCGAGTTGCAGATAAACCTCCGTTTTTCCCTCACCCTGCAGCAGCACGGTCTTTCCTTGCTGAAAACCCTTCCGGATTTCATCGGCAGCCTGCTCCTGGGCCTGGGACAGGACAGGATTCTCAGGCGCCTCCTCCTGGACATTTTCCTTGGGCTTCCGGCCCGGCTTGAAGGCCGGATAAGCGGCTTTGTAGACTTCCCCTACAGAGCAGAGATAATAGCCTGCCAGGGCCCTCCAGAAGGCGATTTCCAGGGGATGGACCGGCGGAAGGTCCGTAGGTTTTGCCTCCTGGATACGTTCCGGCGCCGTTTCCGGGACCACGTTCACCGCGCTTACCACACCCACATATTCCCTGTGGGCCAGAACTACCTGCACCCGGTCTCCCACGCTGGCTCCTTCCAAAATATAATAGGGTTCCCACTCCAGGCGGAGCGGTACGATAACCTGTATATAGGGCCTTGTTGCCATATCTATACAAAGTAACAACATTTTGACGGGATTAAGAAAAAAAATGTAACTTTGCATTGATATTAAAACCAACCACTCTGTCGTCATGTCCGTAGAGATTAAGGAAGTGACCACGCGTCACCAGTTAAGAACCTTCGTCAATTTCCCGGAGAAACTGTATAAAGACAACCCGTATTATGTGCCGCCGCTGGTGTTTGACCAGATGGATACCCTGGACCAGAAAAAGGGCGCTGCGCAGGAATTCTGCGACTCCAAACTGTTCCTGGCCTATAAGGACGGGGAACTGGCGGGCCGCGTGGCCGCCATCGTGAACCATAAGGCCAACGAGCAGTGGAACCACAAGGAGGTGCGTTTCGGCTGGATAGATTTCATAGACGACAGGGAAGTCTCCCGGGCGCTGATGGACAAGGTGGAAGAATTCGGCCGGTCATACGGCATGGAATCCATAGTGGGTCCCCTGGGATTCACGGATTTTGATCCGGAAGGGATGCTGGTGGAAGGTTTTGACGTCCTGAGCACCATGGCGCTCATCTACAACTACCCGTACTACAACGACCACATGGCCGCCATGGGCTTTGAGAAAGATGCCGATTGGATAGAATACAAGGTAACCATCCCGGAAGAGTGCCCGGAGCGTTGGGACCGCATGTTCAAGATCATCTCCCAGCGGGCCAACGTGCACCTTCGGCCGCTTACCCGCAAAATCATCCGGAAAGAGGACTACGGCCACAAGGTGTTCAAGTGCATCAACGATTGCTATAAGGACCTTTACAATTTCACCGTCCTGCCGGACCATATGGCCGACAAGTACCTGGGCTTCTACTTAAGCATCCTGGATCTCAATTACCTTTCCATGGTGGAGAACGAGAAAGGGGACCTGGTGGCCTTCGGCATCACCATGCCGTCCATCGCCCGGGCCCTGCAGAAGAGCCGGGGAAAGCTGTTCCCCTTCGGCTGGTGGCACATCGTCAAGTCCCTCATGATCAAGCATGAGGAAGGTGCCGAAATGCTGCTGGTGGGCGTGCATCCGGATTATCAGAATTCCGGCATCAATGCGCTCCTGTTCATGGATATGTTCACCAAATATCACGAAAGGGGCGTCGTGTGGGCAGAATCCAATGCCATCCTGGAGACCAACCTGAAGAACCAGGGCCAGTTCCGGGACTTCAATCCGGAGTGCAAGAAACGCCGCCGGTCATACATCAAGAAGCTGGTATAAAAAATATGCCCTCCGGAACTCCGGAGGGCATATTTAATTAACGGGCGGGCATCTGCGGACGGGGACCTCCCGGAGGCGGGGGGACCGGACGGCGCCAGGGTTCGGCCGCCTTGTCGCAGAGGGAGATGAAGTGGGCGCGCAGTTCCGTCCAGTTGTAGTACGGTCCGGAAACCGGCTTGAGGCCGGGCAGGAGCACTTCCTTCTCATTATAAAGCACTTTCACCAAAACCTCGTCCTTTTTGTTGCGGTAGAAGATCATCTGGCAGTTGGTGGCCATGGGCACCTGGAAGAAGGCGTACCAGCCGTGCAGGTGGGCTTCCTTATAAGGGAAACGGCGTCCCTGCGGGTCGTCCACGCCCAGCAGGGCGAACAGCGGGAGCACGGAGGTGTCGTGGCCGAAGCGGAGGTCTGCTGCCCGGTGGCTGCCCGGCTTGAGGGCGGCATCGGCCTTTTCCACGAAGTCCATCAGGAGGGGACGGATGGCGTAGCGGATAACCTCGCCGTTTTCCACGGAACCGGCCCACATCCGGTAGATGGAGTCGTTTCCGCTGGCCCAGAAGTATGCCAGTTCCTCCGGGGTGAAGTCTTCCTCCAGGATGTGGATGTCGCTTAGATCGTCAATGAGCTGGACATGGCTGCCGGCGGTGAAGATGGCCTTCACGAAGGATTCCGGATTGCCCAGTTCCCTGAGGGCTGCATCGTAGTCCGTGAACAGGGGACGGAGGAAACGGGAGAAATCGTACCCGGGTTCTCCTTCGGCCGGCTTCCAGGCGGGATTGCCCTCCTGCTGCTGCATCCTTCTCATGGCATTCATATCGAAAGGAGGACGCTGGCGGGGGGCCTCACCGGGCCTGGGAACGTTGAGGCTGGGGTTGATATAGGACATGAAACGTTCCGCGCTGGTGAACATGATCTCCTGCTTGGGGAAGAGTTCCTTGAGCTTGTAGGAGAAGTTGCACATGCTCACGATGCAGCGGAAGTTGGTGCTGGAGAAGCTGTTCACTTCCTGACGGTCCTTGTTCTTGAAGACGGGTTTGAAACGCTGGGCCATGCGGGCGGCCAGTTGCTGGTGTTCGCGGGCACCGCGCGGGGTGAGCGAACCTTCCATGCCCTTGTGGGCCTCTACTACGCGTTCCACATCTTTCCAGATCTGCTTGCCTTTCGGAGTGAGCAGGCCCAGGGAATCCAGATGGAAGAAACCTTGCTGCGCTGCACGGGCAAAAGTGGAATTCTGCTCATAACGGGAGCCGTGGCGGCCGTAATGGGAGATGTAGAAGGGCTTGAATCCACTGGGTGCAGGCGTGTCCTGGATGGGATTGAACTCATAGTAGTGCATATTGTTGGAGGCGC
>JAEEGF010797267.1_pt1 | contig 29747 bp, 23 predicted proteins | sample 9134171 | NCBI WGS metagenome assembly JAEEGF01 (sample SAMN16246542, study PRJNA631951) | gut metagenome | biome: gut microbiome; feature: rumen; material: AP-attached | host: Bos | place: Iran: Karaj | collected 2018-10 | reverse complement strand
ACTGTCAGGGCGATTTTTACACCGTTCTGGTTAATGAGATCAAACTTGTCGCTTGGCTCAAAATACCTATGTTCATCAACCACACCTTCATCAGGCAAAACCGTCTTGCACTGCGACTTGACATCGCCATTTGCAATAAATAGCGCAGCATTGAAAAGTTGTTTGCCTTTGCCCGAAACATTTGACAGCGGAGCACCTATAATTATTGGAATGTCAGCACATTCGGCAATTATCTTTTCGACAGATGCATTGCATCCGTCAATAAAATCGGTACGATAAAGCAAATCGTCGGGGCAATAACCACAAACCGACAATTCAGAAAACACAACAAGGTCGGCACCATTTTCCTTTGCTTTCCTTGCTGTAGAAATGATTTTTTCTACATTGGACTCGAAATTGCCAATGTAATAGTTTAATTGTGCAAGAGCTATTTTCATCGTTATAAATTTTAACGGTGCGAAAGTAATAAAAACATACATAATATTGCACACTTAAGCAAAACAATGTAAATTTGCACAAATTTATACAAAATAGAATGAAAACGATAAAATACTATTTATCAATAATATGGGCTAAAAAAATATGGATAATTGCTGTAACAGCAATTGTCGCTATTGCAACATTTATCTACACACTTCCTTCGGTAAAACCTTACCTATACGAAGCAAAGTACGAACTACGCGCAAAGAATGTCAAAAGTATCGGATTCATTGATATTGACTATGTTGTAAATGCCGTTCGCTACGATGAAAATTTCAAGCAGTCGATAATAAATCAAGCTGGAGAAGATAGCAAACTGACCGAATCCAACTACAACAGACGCATCCTAATAACAAACGACACAAAAACAATTTTGTCGGCAAAGGGAGAATCGAAGGAAGAAGCAACACATCTAGCAGACATACTGTACCAATCGTTCAACGAACAAATCAGGTCGTATCTTGCAGAAAATATAAACCAGCTCAGTGCACCAATGGTAGATAAGATTAAAGCGCAAGATATTGAAAATGATTCAATAGTAAAACAAATGGAAAACCGTATTGTCGAAATATATGAAGTCGTAAAAGGAGAATCGGGTAAGACATACGAACAAATAATAGGCAGAATAGACGGAAATGTTGCAAATGCAATAAGTGCTGACCCGCAAATGACAAGACTAAAATCATGTCTTGAACAAAATGCAAAATACATAGCGAACACAAATGCGATGATAAATGAGGCTACAATTGACATAAAAGAACTTGATAGTTTCTTTGATGTAATACACGTGCCATCAACTATGATTTCTACTGCACCGAACCGAATTATGCGCGTAGTCACGGCAACAGTCGTTTCGTTTCTGTTTATGATATTCGTTTTTATCTTTGCCGATTTCTACAAGAAATACAACAAGTAAAAAAGATTAGTTCCAAAACACGATGGACATTCGTAAGGTTCTGAACAACCGGATATTAAAGAATGTAACACTATTAGTGTCGGGAACTGCCATAGCGCAAGTAATACTGATGCTGTTTCAACTCGTCTTGCGCCGTTTGTATTCACCAGAGGTATTCGGAGCATTTTCGGTATACATGAGCATTGTTGGAATATTAGTAATCTTATCGACAATGCGATACGAACTTGCAGTAGTATTACCAAAAGACGACAGAAAAGCGTATGGACTTGTGGCTGGTGGAATACTAATATCTTTATTAATAAACTTATTGGTACTAATCGTAACTATTATTTTCAAAACATATATAATCAAGTGGCTTGATTTTCCAGAAAAATACGGATATTGGCTCTACTTTGTGCCATTGTCAACATTCCTATTCTCCACATACCAATTTTTAAACTACTGGCTGACACGCAATTCCGCATTCAAGGCAATCTCTATAAACAAAGTTTTCCGCAGACTCTCAGAGGGAATTGTACAGACAGGATTTGGTGTATTAAAATCAGCAAGCGGATTATTTGTCGGCGACATAATTGGAAACACCACCAACATAGCATCAGGATTATACCAAGCAAAAAGAAAAGGATTTACATTCAGAAACTTGTCGTGGCGCAAAATAAAGGCATCGTTAAAAAGATATTCATCGTTTCCCAAATACCAGACAATACCAGCTGTGCTAAACACTGCTAGCATGCTACTTCCCGTGTTCTTCATAAACAAGTTCTATAGTTCAGACACAGCAGGCTACTTCGACCTAAGCAGACAAATGCTAATAGTTCCAATATCATTCATAACAGCATCACTATCTCAAGTTTTACTTAAAGAACTTAGCGACAAGGTAAAAAGCAATGCAAAACTATCGCCGAGCATACTGAAGACGGCCATGTACTTGACCATCGGCATACTACCATTTATGATTGTCATAATGATCTGGGGAGAATGGATATTTTCATTCTTTTTTTCCGATATATGGTCATTGTCAGGCAAATACTCGGCAATACTAGCACCAGCCTTCGCCGTACAATTCATAGTTTCCCCATTAAGCATAAGCTTTACCGTACTTGAAAAACTGAAAGTTCTCGCGGTTTGGCAGATTTGCTATTTTGGTGCCGTACTCTCATTGATATGGATAAAGTTCCTGCCGATAACACATTTTCTGGCAATATATACGGGCATTAATATTTTAGCCTACTCAATATATTTTATACTGATTATCAACTGCACACGTAAATACGACAAACGTACTGGAAATGAAAGCCAAGTTAATATCAAATAGTATTTTGCATCTGCTGATGTTCGTGTGCTTCTACATTGTGATGACCTACGAATATTTTAGTTTCGTAGCACCGCTTTTCACAGCCAACAACTTCGTGCTTTCATTCTCTCCGACAACTATAAATGTTGGATTCTTAATGCTATTTATCCTAATGCTACGACTTTTCGTTAACAAAAAAGTATCCGAATTCTCGTATGCCATAAGCGTCTTTGTATCAATCACATTTGCCATTCCAGCAATAATACTGTACCAGTTTGGCAACTGCACAATATATGCACCGCTTTACTCCATATTATTTGTCTTTGCTTTAACAAGCAAATATATTGTAATCCCGAATTTCAATATAAAGACAGTACGCGACAAGCACAAATTGCCGACTCTCCTACTATTGTCAATCATAATGCTGATTCCGTTTGTTTTGACATACAAGTTCAACATAAACACAAAATCTTTTTCATTTGGCTCGGAACTTTATGAAGCAAGAGCAGCAGCAAAATCGGCAGGCAACTTCTTTACATCATACCTTGCTGGACCATTAGCAAAGGTTATGCTTCCTTTGGTAATTATTCTTGGAATCAAGAATCGCAAGATATGGATAAGCATAATTGGAATCATCATAATGCTATATTTGTTTGCCGTAAATCCGCACAAAGCTCTTTTCCTATCAATATTCTTGATAATTGCCTTTTACTTTTTTGACAACTATAAGGCAAAAGCAGGACTTATATTATCCGGAATATTAATATTGATATTTTTATCAATTGCAATAAGTGCATTAACCGACAATATCCTAGCCGAATCTATTTTTGTCAGACGGCTTTTCTTCCTGCCAGTACAAATATGCAACTATTGCTTCGATTTCTACGAAGGCAACCCGATATATCTGTCACACAGCATTTTCAGCAGTTTTGTTGACTATCCGTATTCTCTTGATCCAGCATTCCTTATGGGCGACTACATGTACGGCAAGCCAGGAACAAGTTGCAACACCGGAATTATTGCCGACGGATTCATGAACTTCGGACATATAGGTTCTATTCTATTTATTATGGTTACGGCAATCATAATAAAGTTTATCGAAACTTTGAAAATCGACAAGGCGTATTTCGGAATTGTGATTGCCTTTGTTATGCTTTTCCTTAACAGTGCACTGCTAACCAGCATGTTGACGCACGGAGGACTGTTCTTTATACTGATACTGATGTTTTTTTTGAAAGATACTGACCATGACAAAAATTTGCCACCTAACCACCGTCCATCCACGATATGATGTAAGAATATTCATCAAAGAATGCAAGTCGCTTGCGAAAAGGTATGATGATGTAAACCTTATCGTAGCCGATGGCAAAGGCAATGAAAATATTGACGGAATAAATATTTTCGATGTCGGCAAACCTAATGGAAGATTACAAAGGATATTGAAGTTTCCTCGCAAAGCATATAAGAAAGCCATTGCAATTGATGCCGACATATACCACTTTCACGATTCCGAACTACTGTCAACTGGCGTAAAACTTGCCAAGAAAGGAAAGACTGTTATTTACGACAGTCATGAAGATCTTCCACGCCAGATACTTACAAAGTCATGGATTCCGAAGTTTCTACGCAAAACCGTGTCGAGAATGTCGGAACGAATGGAAAACAGAAAAGTCAGAAGGCTTAGCGCAGTTGTGACAGCAACTCCTCACATCGAGGAGCGTTTCAAAAAAGTTACCAATGCTCCTGTTAAAAACATAAACAACTACCCTGACCTTGACGACATAACATTCAATCCATCGTGGGAAAACAAGGAAAACGCAGTATGCTATGTAGGCGGATTGTTTTATACTCGTGGAATACACGAAATGGTTGCCGCAATAGGTGCCACCTCGTCAAAATTGTTTTTGGCAGGAAAATTTTCCCCAGAATCACTAATCGATGAAATGAAAAACAAGAAAGGCTGGGAAAACGTTGATTTTCTTGGGTATCTCGACAGGAAAAACATAAATGAAGTGCTACAAAAATCCATTGCCGGATTGATTATCCTGCACCCTATGCCAAGCTATCTAGATTCTTTGCCTGTTAAAATGTTCGAATACATGGCTGCTGGCATACCTGTTATTTGTTCCGATTTTGCATTCTGGAAAGAAATTGTTGAAAAAAACGAATGCGGAGTTTGCGTTAATCCATTCGACACCGATGCCATTGCAAAAGAAATATCAAGATTGTGCAACGACAAAGATACAGCGAAACGAATGGGCGAAAACGGACGCAAGGCTGTTGAAGAAAAATACAATTGGAGCACTCAAGAAAATGAATTATATGCTCTTTATTCAAAATTAAGCAACAAATAATTGGATTTATTCCTCCAAAAATTCCTTGTCGAAATTCACCAGATACAATTTTTCAGTTGCTCTTGTGATTGCGGTATATAGCCAACGAAGGAATTCATATTTGCCTTCATCAGTAATTTCGTCCTTGTTTATCCAGCCATGGTCGATGAACACCGACTTCCACTGCCCGCCTTGCGACTTGTGACAGGTCATTGCGTATGCATATTTTATTTGCAAGGCATTGTAATATGGGTCTTTAAGTATTGCTTCATGGCGTTTCTTTGAGTCAAGGATGTCGGAGTAGTCCAGTTCAAGTTGTTCCCACAGTTCCTTGTAGTAATTGCCTGGCATACCAGCAGAATCTATTGCCAAAGTATCAAGCAGAACCTTCACATCTATTTCTAGGTCAGGAAAATCGACAAAGCGCACATACAAGTCGGCATAGCGATGTCCGTACAACTCGTAATGCCGTCTAACCTTCAGAACTTCAACCATATCGCCATTTGCTATGAAGTCGATTTCGGCATTTTCGGGCAACCACGAGTAATTGTTCTTAACAACCATCAGCAAGTCGCCGTATGAAAGTTCTTCCTCGCGCCATAGAATGCGGTTGCGGATTCCCATATTGTAACGGTTGGCGTATTTGTTTGTCTTGCAGATGATTCTGGTTTCATCGTTGCCATAGCGGGAATACGAATTCTCTATTTCTTCGATCAGCTCAGCACCAGTAATTGATTCTATCTCGGGGAAATCTTTGTGCTTCAATTTTGGATAATTGAAATTGCCGTCTGTCATCATTTTGCGCAACTGCGTGGCATTGAACAATATGCCAGAATCCGCGTCTTGCCTGACAACTTCTGACAATTCGCAAGAATAAACTTTCAATCCGTATGCTCTAAGATACGCTTCGTCCAAAGCAGGACTAAGTGCTGTTCCGACTGGCGGAAGCTGGGCGGAATCACCAAGAAGAATCACGCGGCAGTTATTATCGTTAAAAGCGTAGGCGAACAAATCATCGAGAAGGCGACCACTACCAAAAGCATTTTCTGTGTTCGGAGCATTACCAATCATTGAGGCTTCATCGACGATGAAAACGGTGTTTTTGAAACTGTTGAAATTCAACGAGAACGAACTGTCCGGATCGGAAGTTGACTTTTTGCGATAAATGCACTTGTGAATAGTTGATGCATGCCGTCCCGAATAATTTGACAATACTTTCGCAGCCCTACCCGTCGGAGCAAGAAGCACGGTATTGATTTTTACTTCTTCAAGCAACTTTATGAACGCGCTTATCAGCGTAGTTTTTCCAGTTCCGGCATAACCTTTCAGCAGGAATGTGCAAAGTTTTTCCCTGTCGCCCATAAACGAATATAGCGAATCGGCTGCCGATAACTGTCCGACTGTCAGTTCACAATTCATAAAATGGTGAAGTCTGTCTTTAAACTCTTCCCGCGTCATAAAGTTTTTTATTATTTGCTTGCCGTATTAAAAAAAATTCTAACTTTGCGACTGCAAAATTAAACTTAAAATTTTAATAATGGAAAAGGTAATTAGAATCGTTGTTTCGGTAGTGCTACTAGGACTAGTTGCATTTTTGACCTATAAAATTGTTTACGGCATCCAGAAGCCAATCGATTATGAAGAACAGAGAATTGCGAGATTTCAAACAACAGTTGATCAACTTATTGCTATCCGTACTGCACAAGTAGCATACAAGGAAAATGTACTCTCCCCTGTATATACCAAGGACTCGGTAAAAAACGGCAAGAAAGTCATCGATAAAATTAATGGAAACGATACAATATTTGTAAAAAGCAAAGTTCCAACATACGACCATTTATATACAAAGTCATTTGACGATTTGATTAAATTCATCAACGAAGGTCAGCTGAAAGTTGTCAAGGCAATAGGAACATTGACCGACGAACAGTTGAAAGCTGGATTGAACGACAAGAAAGCAATTGAAATAATTGAAAAGGCAAAGAAAACCGGCAACTGGAAGGAAGTTGAAGAAAAAGGTCTTAAAGACTTCAGCCGTGATACGATTCTTGTTTCCGTTAAGGATTCTCTTTTCAAGCACCTCGGCTACCCAGTAGAAGAAATTAGATACACAAGAGTTGGAAGAAAAGTAGAATTCAAGTTGGACACTGCAACCGTAATGACTGGTTCGGGTGTTCCCGTAAAGGTTTTCCAGTGCTATGCTCTCTACGATGATTTGCTGGATGGTCTCGACAGACAACTTACAGTAAACTACAAGGACAAAATGCAAGATACCTGCCTGAGAGTCGGCAAACTAGACGAAGCAAACAACAACGCAGGTAACTGGGATGCTACTATGGAAAAGAAAAAACAGGAGTAATAATGAAACCTGTTCACATTAAGGGCGACATCGATTTGCTCTCAAAAAATAGTCTGTCCATCTTGATAACACAAGATGGACTTTCTTATTCTATATACGACATCGACAACAACAAGATGCTTGCTCTTATTTCTAAGCAATTTTCGGCAAACGCCAATCGTTGTGAAGAAATAAAGCAATTTCTTACCGATGAAGAAGTTCTGCAATTCGAAAATGTAAATGTCGTATATGCGACAAAAAGCGTGACAATTGTCCCCGATGCAATATTCGAGGAAAGCCAGGCAGAAAACATTTTCGCTCTCAACAGACGAATTGCCGACGATGAAAAAATACTTTTTTCAAAGTTGCCAAAATCGCAGACAGTTTTGATTTATTCGGCAAAGAAAGAAATTATCAATCTACTTGACTGCCTTTTTACAAGATACAGCATTTGCCCACAATCGCACACATTCATCGAGTCGGGACTAACAAGAACAAAAATCAGCGAAAAGCCCAATAGTCCGCGAATGTTCGTGCAGGTTTTCGAGGACTTCTTTGATGTGCTGGTGATTGACAAGGCTCAAATCTGCAACTATAATACATATAGCTACAAGTCATCAAACGACATTCTGTATTTCATTGTGAATACCTTCGAGCAACTCGGAATGTCGCAGGAAGAATGCGAGGTTGTATTTTCTGGCTTTATTGAACCGGATGACCTCGCTGTCATACATCTGAAAAAATTCGTACGAAATGTTTACTTTGAATCCATAAACAGGGACTACAAGTATTTCTATCGTTTCCAAGAATTTGCACCGCACTACTTCTATAATTTCATTAATGCAGGCAAATGAGAATAATAGGCGGAAAATACAGAGGCAAAATGTTCAACCCTCCTGCCAATTTCAAGGCAAGACCAACGACTGACTTCGCAAAGGAAGCATTGTTCAACATACTAAACAACGACTTTAACTTCGAAAACATTGACGTGCTTGACCTTTTCAGTGGAACGGGAAGCATATCGTACGAATTTGCAAGCCGTGGTGTAAAATCGCTAGTAGCGGTAGAAAGCAATGTAAAGCATGCAGCATATATAGAGAAGAATTTCAAGGAATTAGGATTTTCGCAGGCTGTAATTTACAAATCCGATGTATTCCGCTACTTGGACACTTGCACAAAGAAATTTGATGTAATATTTGCAGACCCACCTTACGCACTCGATAACATTGAGGAAATCTACCATTCTGTGTTCCGCAACAACTTGCTTTCCGACACTTCCTACTTAATCATTGAGCATGGCGAAACTACTGATTTCTCTGGTTTTCAACATCTTGTCGGCACGAAAAAGTACGGTAGCGTACATTTCAGCATTTTCGACCCCATGAAGTAGGATATTATCCGAAAATTCCCATTATCAGTTCTTTGATAACAAAGAACACCAAAAAACAGGAATAAATCAGTTTGAGCATTATGCCACACATCATTCCCAGGAAAGCGCCAAACGAAGCCTTCCAAACGCCTTTCATATTGCCTTCTGTTTTCTGTCCATGCTTTTTCAAATAGAGCAGTTCGCCGACAAAAGCACCAGCAAAAGGAGCTATGAAAATTGCCCACCATGCAAAACCTATCAGACTGATTAGCACTCCTATTGCAGCACCGCGACTACCCCACTTTGTTCCGCCGAACTTCTTTGTCGCCCACGATGGCACAAGAAAATCAAGAACTGTGACGACAACCATTATCACGCCAAGTATCAGCAAGGTCGACAGCTGTATGTCGCAATAGCTGACAAAAAATACTGCAAGCAAACCTGCAAACGATATTGGCGGACCTGGCAATATTGGTATAAAGCAGCCTATTATTCCTATTATCAATAGAACTGCAGCAATTACAATCAGAATTATGTCGAGGGCAATTGTCATTTGTATTCCGAAATTATGTTGTCAACTGTTGATCTGTTTATCTGCAAGGTTGTGGAATATTTGTAAACGCCAGACTTTTGCGATACGTGCGAACAAGATATTTCACTTGATTCAAGCACCTTGTTGCGCATTAGGTCAATCTTTTCCTCAAACTTGTCATCACGAAGAAAACTTTTGTACGAAACCGAATTGGCAATGTGTTCATCAATCTGTTCAAGCATAATGCGCCTTGCATCCGCATTTGCCTTGTCCTGCGACATTTGCAATGTTGGTGACGTGGCCTCGGCAGATGCTCGGAAAACGTACTTGTCGGTAACATTTTTTGTGCAATTCCTTGAAAATATCGACACTACGGATTCAAAAAAAGAACACGACTGCATTGTCGTAGCAAAGCATAACATTATGGCTAACAGGATTTTTCTCATTACTCTGCAAGCAACTTCACATCATTTGCATCAATCCAGCCTTCCTTGCCATCGGCAAGCCTAATGTTGTACATGCCATTTGCAGAATCAACAACGTTGACCTTCAACCCTTCGAAAATTTCAAATGAATTTACGGCATCGGCATTAGGAGACGACTTCACCATCGACTGCTCAAAAACAACTGCATAATTATTTTCTGTAATCATTACAGATGACTTGTAGGCGCAAATGGCAGTGAGAATGAAAAGTACAAATGCTATCACAGCAACCGAAAAACCTAATTTGCGCAATGCAATACTTCCCATAAAAAGGTATAGCGCGATTCCTGCAAGCACAAGCGCAAGCATTATAATGTTGAAGATAGTCCAAGCATCGGTTCCCATAATGCCAAGCACCGCAGTCCCCCACCTTTCGTAGAAAGGCTTTGGCAAAACCTCGACCACCTGCTTTAATGAACGGTTAGCTATGTTGAGGTTAAATTCGGCATCACTGTTCGATGGATTCAGCATCAGCGATTTCTCGTAGTAATATACCGAATATGGAATTTCGTTTAGACGGAAGTAGCAGTTGCCCATATTATAATATAGGTCAGACGACGAATAGCCCATCCTGCATATCGAATCATACAGGACAACTGCTTCGGCGTAGCGAGTCTGCATAAAATAGTTCTGTGCGCTATCGGCCAATGCATCAACATCGGCAGAAAACATATTCAACGATAACAGCGAAAGTGTGATATATGCAAAAATCTTCTTCATGGCTACCTCATGTTTTCTTCTAATTGTTCAATAATTCCAGTGGTTTCCTCGTATATTGCAGTCATTTCGTTGCCACTGCCCGAAACAAAATGAGCAAATTCGCACTTGTCGATAAGGTCAACGAATTGCTTAGAAAGGTTTTCGTCGATGTTATGTTCGGCGAATGCCTGCATTACATTGTCCTTTGTAAGCTGCGATGTAGGAATCGAAAGTTTATCGCTAGCATAACCCCACAAGGCAGTGATAATTTCCTTGTAGAAATCGGTTTGATTGTTTGCCTGCATGAATTTCCTTGCGTTTTTCAGTCGCTTGCGCGAAATCTTGCTGGCCTTCTGGCGTTTCATAAGCTCAACATCCTGACGTTTCTTGATGTTCTTTCTCAAAACAATCACCAAAACAATGAAAACCACAATCAGACAAATTATTATCGTCCAGTACAATCCAGAAAGCATTAGAGGAGAATAAGCTGCTGCAAGATTCAAGTTGCCTTTGTGAATAAACCTTACATCTTCGGGATTTATGACTTCTACGCCCGTCTGCGCATTGTAGATTGTCCCCGATGCCATATCGCCACTTCCCTTTCTAACATTCACAACTATCGGCTCGGTTGATACGGTATTATAGGTTTTTGTAGCAAGCTCGTAATATACAAGCGATACTGTGCCTAGATTGAACGAACCGCCATAACGAGGAACAATTGTGTATTCCCATGTCTTGCTTCCCGACAAGCCAGATTCCGATGCATTGAGTTTGCTTGTTACAACAGGATCGTATTGCTCAAACTCCTTGGGACATGATATTTTAGGAGATTCAATATTATTAAAATTTCCTGAACCAGAAATAGTTATCTTGCAAACTACGGCATCGTTTACCGAAACGGTATCGGTTGGCATGCTAAGCGATATATTGAATTTTCCTACAGCACCCGAAAATCCTACAGGTTCTTGCGGCAACGACGCCACATTCAACGAAAGCGTGTTGGATGTTGCCGAGACAGGTGCATTGTCGTAGGTGTAACCCCAGAACGGATGTCTGCCCGACACAACCCTTGCCATACACTTTATGTCAGCCTTGTCAATATCGACTTTACCTGCAACACGTGGGAAAACAAGGTATTTCTTCAGCACCGCCACATTGTAAGTCTTACCATTTACAGTTTCGCGCGACCATTTAAGGTTTTGGTCGGTCTCCAATTCCTCGACATAAAAATTATTGAGTTTCGGTGTGGAAAAATCCTCGATAGACATCAAGTCAACAGCGGTATAAAGTTTAATGGTAATTATTGCTCCCTCACCTTTTGCAAGGCTCGATTTGCTTGAAAATGTACGCAACAGTACATCATCGGATGATATTGTTGCCTTTGGCTGATTCTGTTGTTGTTGGGAACGTCCAGAACCAAAAATATCCTCGAATGGATCGTAATAGCTAGATTGCCTTTGCTGTTGCTGCTGTACAGCTTCCTTTTGCACGGTAACCGAAATGCTATTTGATGTGTATTTTGTACCACCGACTACTGCAATGGCTCCTTCAAGAGTATAGGTTCCTTCCGAAACCGCTTCGAGAGTATAGGTATAAGTGTAGGTGTTACTGCTCGTCATGCTTCCGTTCACTATGCTCACACTGGAACTAGAACTCTGAGACGGACCTCCAACCATCTTAAATCCGGGAATATTTCCCAGCTGTATTGAGGATGGCTTTTCGTTGATTGTATATTGAACCTGCATCCGTTGCCCTACACCAACTCTAGACGGTGCCTTGCCTGTGAAGGTTACGCCATCGGCAAACATGGCAAACGACATGCTCAAAATGACTATTAATGACAAAAATCTTCTCATATCTATTCCGATATAAAACTTTTGCGAAAATAACGCATTGTATCTATCAATGTTTCAAAAGAAAAGTTAAAGTTTTTGGCAAACATTTTCATTATTTGCACAATATCATGTCTGAAACCTACCTATTTGTTCAGGAATATATTCTCAAGCACCTTACCGCTTACGATTGGCGGCGGAGGTGTACCAAGCGCGGTTGAAACAGTCGGTGCAATATCGGTTATGTTTATCTGACTGAATACCTTCTGCTTCTTCACTTTCCAGCCATACCATATCAGCGGAACATGGGTGTTGCAGGAATAGCCGGAATTGTGATCGGTGCAATATGGAATGTCCTCTATCCAGCCAGGCTTAAGCGCAATCATAATGTCGCCAGAACGCTTCTGGTTGTACGAATTCTGCATCTTTACAGGCATGCCCTCTGCAAACACAATGTTCTGGAACTGGTTGGCGCCAATGGCATTGGCAATACCAGCCGAGTTCATTATAAAGTCAATAATTTTTTCGCGAATTTCATTGAGCGAAATCTGCGAATCCTCTATCAACGACCTGTTCAGATAAATCTGCGAATTATTGAAATCAATAATCCAATCTCCATCGCCATATAAAGCTTTTAGATAAGACTTTACAAGCGCTAACATATAGTATTGCTTAAAGTTTCCTGCAGGCATTTTCTGGTCTTGCAGATACTGAGGCATTTCCGAAACTCCATGATTGGAAGTGAGGTAAATTAGGCAATTGTTCTTGCCTACCAAATCCTCGACCACATCAATAAGGTGCTCCAAATCCTTGTCCAAACGCAAGAACAAGTCCTGCACCTCAATAGACTGCGGTCCGTACAACTTACCAACTTCCTCTGGCACAGAATAGTTTATGAACAGAAAATCGGTAAACTCATCCTTGCCCAGTTCTTCACCATACAGGGCTGCCACGGCAAGGTCGTTTAGCAAAGTGTTGCCTTCCGGTATCATTGTCAGCAACTTATAGTTTCTGACTGTCTTTGTAATGTTCTGGTAGTTGTACGGAAAAGTCTTGTACATGCCATCTATTCCAAATTCGTACTTGCTTGAGTCAGAAAGCACCTCGTTGTATTTCTCAAGCGGAAGCATTGGCTCCCATGATCTCTCAAGATAAGTATCTGGCATTTTCTTGCTATTAACATCCACAACCCACTTGGGCAAAGTGCTTGTGTAATAAGTAGATGTCATCCATTCGCCCGAAACTTGGTCGAACCAGTAGGCTGCATCAGCTGCGTAACCACCAGAAAGCACTGCCGCATATTTCGACAACGACATGCTTATAACCTTAGATTTGCCACGGTTGAACAGCTTCGCCTCGTCACTGAAAGTTGTCGAAAGCATATTCATTGGCGATACGCGACCATCGGCATCCTTGGAACCGCCAACGGCAGTTTCCTTCTTTTCGGAATATATGCAATCAATTTTTTCGCCAGTAAGTTTGTTAAACCAATAGTTTGACACAATGCCGTGACTGCATGGTTCAGCGCCAGTTACGATTGTTGCATATCCTGGGGATGTCTGCGTAAGCGAATAGTTAAGGTTTGCATTCACGCAGTAGCTTCCGTTAACAGCAAGTTTCTTGAATCCCTTGTTTCCAAAATTATCCCAGAAACGGTCAATATAGTCCTGACGCATCTGTTCTACCACTATTCCAATCACGAGTTTTGGCTTGTCCGATGGTATCGACGACTCTATCTGCGCCATTGCCGACATCGACAATACCAGCATCCCAAGCAACAATATGCCTACTTTATTTTTCATATTGCGAATATAGTCCATTGCCACAAACCGACTAAAGCGGAGAAAAGCATTTTTTTAACAACATCGTGTTATAAAAGGTCGAAATATCACAAAAAAGCCATTTTAAGTTAAAAATGTGTTAAGGATAATTGAAAAAAGGAAAGTGTTTTTAAATTTGCAGACATGAAAAAGAAGAAAGTTGTATCGTGGAGCATAGTAATGTTGTCGGTTTCGATGATAGTGCTCATCATGCTTCAGGTCAGCCACATAACTTCATCGTACAAAAAGTCGGCGGAAATAACCGAAAGGGCTATAAATGAAGCCATTAACCAGACAATCATTACATTGCAAAAGCAGGAAGTCGCAATTTTCGTGTACGACAAGTTTAAAGTTCAGGACGGAGGAAAGACCGACACAAGACCAGACAAGGTTCACATCAACTCCACAATGACATCTTATTTCGATGAAGAGAACATTCCAACAAATGTAATTAAAACTTCAGATAAACATTCATACTCCATTAAAAACGAAGATGTTGATGCAATCGAAGCATATTATCTAGGACAACTTTCCGATCCAAGTTCACAGTTCAACAAACTGGCGATACAACTCGAAGCAGAGTTCACATGCAGACAACTACCTATTGAAAAAAGGTTTGATGCAGAAACTATCGAACGCGTTCTGAAACGCACACTTACATCTTTTGGCATCGACATGAATTTTGAGTTTGCCATAATCGATGACATCAGCATGGAAACTAAGCTGGCATCCAAGAACTTCGACATCAGCAGGTTGGACAAATGCTACAAGTACAACATGACACCCGGAAATGTCATGGAAAACCCCAATCTTTTCGTTGTTGACTTCCCAACCAAGAAAAACGCAATCTTTGCATCGATATACTCGCAGGTAATAGTTTCGTTGCTAATCTCGATACTATTCATAGCTACTTTCAGCGTTGCAATATTCACAATATTGAAGCAAAAGAAACTCAATGCCATTAAGACCGATTTCGTGAACAACATGACTCACGAATTCAAGACTCCTATCGCAACCATAAAGCTTGCAGCGACAGCAATAAAAAGTCCGCAAGTAATTGAAAACAAAGAGACAATATCTGGCATGGCAGAAGTAATACTTCAGGAGACTTCAAGGATGACACAGCATGTGGAACAGGTTCTGCAAATTGCCACCCTTGATCGCAACGGACTGAAGCTAAACCTTACCGATGAAGATGCAAACGCATTCGTTAGAGATGTTGCAGGAACAATGTCGCTACAAGTCTCACAAAAAGGCGGTTCCCTGCAAATCGAAACCTGTGACGGCGAAGTCCACATACAAATGGATACCGTGCTTATGACCACAGTCCTTATAAACCTGATTGACAATGCAATAAAATACACAAAAGATGCTCCCGAAATACATGTAAGCACCTACACCAAAGGCGACAGGTTCTTCTTCGCAGTGAAGGACAACGGCATAGGAATGTCGAAGGATGCTCAGACGAAAGTATTCGACAGATTCTACCGAGCACACACTGGCAACACCCACAATGTCAAGGGATTCGGACTAGGACTAAACTACGCCAAGGAAATTGTGCTTGCACATCACGGCCTCATAACGGTGAACAGCACCGAAGGCAAGGGAAGCACATTCACAGTAAGTTTACCATTAACACTAAAAGACATAAATTATGAGTAAGGAAAAATTATTATTGGTTGAGGACGATGTAAATTTTGGCTTCGTGCTAAAATCGTACCTGGAAATGAACGACTTCTATGTTACCCTCATAACAGATGGCAAGGACGCAGTAAACGCCTTCCTGTCGCGCGAATACAACCTCTGCATACTCGATGTGATGCTACCGAATGTCGATGGCTTCACTATCGCAAAGGAAATCAAGAGAATAAGCCCGAGTTGTCCGGTTATATTCCTGACAGCTCGCTCGCTTAAGGAAGACATTATGGAAGGTTTCCGCATTGGTGCTGATGACTACCTCACAAAACCGTTCGAATCGGATGTATTGTTAATGAAAATCAGAGCAATACTGCGCCGCAACTTCGACATTAAGCCAGGCATCAGCGATGTGGTGACAATTGGCAAGTACAAGTTCAACACCAAGATTCGTTCACTGACAAGCACAGACGAGGAGCACCGCCTCACCCCACGCGAAGCCGACTTGCTTAAGGCATTGTACATCAATAAGAACAATGTCCTAGACCGCAACGAAGCACTGAAGAAAATCTGGGGCGATGACAACTACTTCAACGCCAGAAGCATGGATGTTTACATCACAAAGCTGAGAAAATACTTCAAGAACGATGATTCCGTCCAGATTGACAACATTCACGGCAGCGGCTTTATTTTGGTTGTGAAGGAGTAACAAAGGCTAGCAGGCTAAAAGTCTAACAGGCTAACTGCCTGAAAGTATAAACCTTTAGACTTCAACACATCCTCAATTATCATTCTGAACTTGTTTCAGAATCAGAGACAAACAGACAACTAAAAAGGGACAGGTTAAATCTGTCCCTTTTGCATGATATATCCCCAGTAATACATTTTCTTACATCGAGCATCAAAGCCTTATTCCACCATCAGCGCATTTATTTTTTCCTTCGACTGGTTTATCTTGTACATGAGACTGTCGAACCATGCAGGCTTCATGGTTTTGGCAATGTCGCGCGCTGTTGACCGTGCAGACTTTGCTGGCTCATCTATCGAAACTTCGTTTGCAGGCTCCGCTTTTACTTCAGCAACAGGCTCAGCGACAATAGTTTCCGAATACGAATTGGCATCCATCACATCGAAAAGCAAAGCAAGTTTTTCGTATGAAACCGAATCGAAGCAATTGCACTCGAAGTTTGTCATCATTTGGAATAAAACATTGGCACCAACTACCGGCAAACCTCTGAATACCACTTCATTTACCCCACAATCCCTGATTTCATCGTAAAGCATGGAAAACTCATGTCTAAGCATTTCCCTGATTTCATACGACAAATCGGTCAGTTTTACATTCTTCTTCACATCATCGAACACAGGCACTGAAATTTCGTAATGCACATACTGCTGCGGAACGGTAACAAAACCATACAACTCCATGAGCTTCCTACAGTTGCGATACGAAAGACCAAACGCATCACTCAACCTGCGAACGACATCATTAAGCCCAAACTGAAACCTTATCGTTCGTTTCACATTGCCTCCAGAAAAAATGTTAATGTCTGAAAATCTGTCAAATACAGAAACCACAGCATTATATCCACGATAATCTTTTGCAGTGCCATTGTACAAACAAATGTCTGGCACAACCGAAGAAACTTCGATTCCGAACTTTGAAAGGTTAGAAACAAGTGCTGACAAGCGACGTGAATCCCAATATAGGAAAGTTTTGCGTTTCAGATACTTGCACAAAAGCGGAATATCCTCCAATTTCTTGCACGACTTGCCCTCGCACTCGTAGTCGGTATGAACATCGAAATAGTTTGTTGCATCGGTATCTCCTATCGTTGAAATCGGTGTCGAGAAATTGCGAATCTTGTACTTCTCATCCTTCTTTGAACGCACACCAGGCATCACCTGCTCGCCAAAATGGTAATACGAACTCGGCAAAACCAACTTTGCCGCTGAAATACTATTGCTACTCCCCTTTGCAAAACTACTAATCACAGCAGATACATATTCGTTGAAATTACTATAGTCGTCACTGCAAAAATCCATTCTCAAAGATTTTTCATTTTCTGTAAAGAACTCTACCTTATTCTCCGACACCAATACAAAAGCTTCGTTTTTCATACCTTATATTTTTAATTTTAACTTAAATTACTTAATCTTTCTTTCCAATATCATTTAACCGCCATACATAAATGATTTAAAACGATGCAAAAATACACTCATAACAAATTATAATTCAACAATTTAAACAATATTTAATTAAGTTTAAGCAAATTTTCGCTTAAATATTTTTAATTCGTCTTGTTTAATTAAATTTAAATTTATTAAATTTGCGACCGCTTAAAAAACTTAAAATTCAAATGGACTTAAAACGCACAAACTACTGCAACGAGATAATGCAACTTCTTGCGAAGACATTGTCGGTGCATACTGTTTCGTGCGTTCACCAGACAAACAACGGAATACGGAAATCGTGGCTCGATGAGAACCTTCTTCCACACGATGACGGAATAATTTCTACCAACGACATTGAAAAGCGCAAGCAGACAAAAAACAAACGCACATCGTGGGAAACTACGGAAAACCGCGACAGCATTCTCTTCGAAGACCAGAACCTGACGCTTTGCATTAGGCACCAGTCCCCTATCGACAATCTTGACGACCTGTATTTTGTAACCGTCAGGCCGACTCTCGGAAGTCTCAACATCATGGTAAGCGGTGGCTACGAGACAAAAATGTCTGTGCAGGACAAGGAAATAATAGCCGCACTTTGCTATTCGGTCACAAAATCGCTGATGGACATATTAAAGCAAAGCGAATCCAAGATGCAGATGCTAATCGAATACATCAAGCACAAGGACAGAACAATTTCCGCAATGAAACGAGAAATGGAAATTCCAGCCGACAAGACAATGAAGATTGTCAAGGAAAAGCTTGTCGCTCTTGGAAAACAGTACGGAAAGGATTTTTCGCTAACCAAAGATGCTGAAGCAGTTGTAAGCGAATATGTAGGCGACAATATGGAACCATTGCTCAATGCGATCGACCGTGCAGCAAGCTTTAAGGCCGAAGTATATGACAACTCACAGATTGAAATTGATGATACAGACATTTTAGTAAAGCATGATGCGCCAAGCGAAACAACAGTTGCAAAACAGGAAAGCGTACTTGAAAAACGGCATTCAAAAATAATTGCATACCTTGAACGCCTCGAAGATGCCTACAATGCAACCGTAGAAAGCGGACAAAAACCAACCGCTGTTAACATTGCCGAAACTCTTGGAGTTTCATCTGCATCCATTACAATGTGGTTCAAGAAGCATTCCGAAGACGCGAGACGGCTTTGCGAAGCAAACATCAACCTCTGCGCCAATACGCGCCGTCAATTCGAACCGCTCAAGGAAGCCATTGCTGGCAAAAGAAACATAGAAAAATCCGCATAATGCCAATAATTAGAAAAATATTGACATTCCCATTCATTTTGCTGATTCAGATCTACAGGAAACTCATATCTCCCCTCCTGCCCAATTCGTGCCGTTACACGCCAACATGCTCGGCATACGGACTAGATGCATTCCGAAAGCACGGTCTATTGAAAGGCTTCTTCCTAACCGCCAGACGAATACTCAGTTGCAATCCTTGGGGCGGCAGCGGCTACGATCCCGTTCCCGACGAATGCACATGGAAATATGTATTCGGCAAAAGGGAAAAACAATGTTGATAAAATTCTATTAAAGGCATGTCTGCATGCCGAAGTCCAATCGTTTTTTTGCTTAACTTTGCGAAAAAATATTCACTATGAATAATTATGTACGTCCCGAAGAGGAAACCTTGACTCCTGCGGAAAAAGAGTTTGAAAAGGCTCTGCGACCGCTCGAATTTAGCGACTTCAACGGGCAATCAAATATCGTTGAGAACCTTCAGGTCTTTGTGAAGGCTGCCAAGATGCGCGAGGAGGCTCTCGACCACGTTTTGCTGCACGGACCTCCGGGGCTTGGCAAAACTACGCTTGCAAATATCATTGCAAACGAACTTGGCGTCGGTTTCAAGACCACATCGGGGCCTGTGCTCGACAAGCCAGGCGACCTTGCCGGACTTCTTACAAGTCTCGAAAAGAACGATGTGCTTTTCATCGATGAAATTCACCGCTTGAATCCGCTTGTCGAGGAATACCTGTACTCGGCAATGGAGGATTTCCGCATCGATATTCTTATTGACAAAGGTCCTGCTGCGCGTTCGGTGCAGATTCCGCTCGAACCGTTTACGCTCATCGGTGCGACAACCCGCTCGGGCTTGCTGACAAGTCCTCTGCGTGCGCGTTTCGGCATCAACTGCCATTTGCAGTACTATACCGCCGACGTGCTGTGTAAGATTGTAAAGCGTTCTGCTTCATTGCTTAACGTGCAGATTACGGAAGATGCAACATTCGAGATTTCACGCCGCAGCCGTGGTACACCACGTATTGCAAACGCCTTGCTACGTCGTGTCCGCGATTTTGCACAGGTAATTGGCAACGGAAGTATCGACCTTGCCATTGCAAAGCATTCGCTGTCGGCACTCAACATCGACCAGTACGGCCTCGACGAGCAGGACAACAAGATTCTGCTTACCATCATAGAGAAGTTTGGTGGTGGTCCAGTCGGTCTGAAGACTATTGCAACTGCCGTTGGCGAAGACGAAGGCACCTTGGAGGAAGTTTATGAGCCGTTCCTGATAATGGAAGGCTTCATAAAGCGCACCCCACGTGGCCGCGAAGCCACCGAAAAGGCCTACAGGCACTTGAACAAGTTTATGCCAGGAACGCAGAATACATTGTTTTAATAAAAAAATGTGTGTGGGCAGTTTTTATACTTGCCCACATTTTTTTTGCAAATTTGAGAATAAAAATACAGCCTTGATATTGGATATTACACCATTGCTGTAAAAAGGAGCAGCCGAATGTTGTTCGACTGCTGAAAATTCAAATCCCTCTTGTCTCTGATAGAAACTTCTCACATTTCCGTCAACAAGACGAGCATAACGCTTCGTTAATCAATATGTACGGCTTGGTTCATCGCCAAACCAATGGTAAAAATAGGAAAAAGGGAATGGGATGGCAAAATTTATTTTTAGAGGTAATATTTTGGGATGCTTTGGCGCAATAGTCCAAATGTTCCGTCCCTTACAGCGGATTCCATCCGCGCCTTACCAAACCCTACCTTTCTACAATACGCCGGCCTATTTCATTTAGTGCAACAAAACGATACCGCTGTGATTCAACTGATATTCCAGTATAACTATAATGTTTGGATTCTGCTTTTCTGCGAAGCACTTGTTCTGTAGCCTGACGAATAGAAGCATCCAAGAATGTTTGTTCAAATGGTTCCAAAAGCAATAACTGTCCTTTTGCGCATGCCTCAAAATAAACGCCGCCAGGCTTGTAAAACCGTTCTTGCTTAGAACCGTTTTCTGGAAAGCCATTGTTTAGAAGAACAACCAAAGGAAAACCTTGTTCTCGAATTGTACGCGCAATCAACTGCTCACCTTTGCTAATAGCTGCTGTATATGTTACTGCACCATTGCCTGCTTGTGTCAATGTGTATTGCAATAGTTGTTCTATCTGCTCATCTGTGGCGGAACGCGACATTTCAACCAATTGCCGATTTGGCCAATCCAGCAGAAAATGATTGCCCAACGAGGTAAACAGCAAATCGCAAACTTCAGTCTGCCTATGGATTCGGAAAAGGTCTGGATTCTGCTTACGCAACCAAGATCGCTCTGCGTTTGCATACACATATTCTATCATCGCTTTAAGCTGACCCTTGTGCGTTAGTACTCGATAATACGGTGGTGCATCGTACAGATTGCCGACAAATCCTAGTTTTCGAGCCTCGGCTTTGCACCCCTGCATGTATCCGCGTACCACCTCTTTTATACTACGCGACATCGTATGCATAACCTGTATAACAATGTGATGATGGTCTGGCATAACTTTGTCGGCAAGGATTTTTATTTCGGGACAAAGTTCGAGCATACGTCGCTGCTGATTTATGAGAACCCAACCTATCGGCGTTTTTTCCACTACTGCTTTTGTTCCGTCGTGCATAAGTGTACCAAAAATAGGCTGACGTGCTTGTGCGACCATTGTTACATGGACAATGCAAGGTTCCCTCCATGCTCCAGGCTGCAACCACGAGAATATTTCGGACGAGGATGGTGTGTTTGTCATAGGCATTGGGCTTTTATTGGTGCGGGAATGGAATTCCCTTGGAATAGACTGAACATAAATTATGTAAGAAATAATCATAGGTTTTTATAACCATAATATTGGAGACAAAGATACATCATTTATAACAAATTTAGATTTTTTGCAGACACCAATGTTTTTTACTGTAAATTTGCACTGCAAAAATAAATATCACTATGCCACGAAGAAGCAACGACGATAATTTGGGTCGCGACAAGAAAACCTTGACGAGCGGCATAATGGGCGTGTTCTACGAAAACCCAAACAAGGAATTCAACTACAAGCAGATTTCCACCAAACTGGGCTATACCGAACCGTCGTCGCGGACATTGATAAACCAGATTCTGTGCGAACTTACAAAGGCGGGAACGCTCAAGGAGGCTTCGCGTGGAAAGTTCAAGTTGAAAGCCAAGTCGGGCAAGGTTGTTGGTACTCTTGAAATTACAAAGACTGGCAATGCCTTCGTCACGAGCGAGGAATTGTCGGAAGACATTTTTGTTTCGTTCAAGAACCTTAATTCGGCCTTCGATGGTGATACTGTGAAGGTTAGCCTATATGCACGCAAGTCGAGCAACAGGCTCGAAGGTGAGGTCGTGGAGGTTATCCACAGGGCAAGGACTCAGTTTGTCGGGACTATCCGCACGGCTGGACATTACTCGTTTATGATTCCCGACAGCCAGAAGGTTATGTACGACATCCTTATTCCCTCCGACAGGCTTATGGGTGCTAAGGAAGACCAGAAAGTGCTTGTCGAGATTGAGGAATGGCCCAACGGTCGTCAGAATCCTGTGGGAAAGGTGATTGAAGTTCTTGGTGAAGCTGGCGACAACAACACCGAGATGCACGCCATCCTTGCCGAGTATGGACTTCCTGCAAAATTCTCCGAAGACATTGAGCGCGAAGCAAATAAGATTAAGTTTGAAATCACCGACTACGACCTCAAGACTCGCGAGGATTTCCGCAATGCACCGACTTTCACAATCGACCCAGCCGATGCAAAGGACTTCGACGATGCGCTTTCGTTTGAAAAACTAGAAAACGGTAATTATAGAATAGGTGTGCATATCGCCGATGTCACTCATTATATGCGCGAAAACACGCCGCTAGACGACGAGGCTTTCAACCGTGCGACTTCGGTTTATCTTGTCGATAGGACCGTGCCGATGTTGCCCGAAAGGTTGTGCAATTTCCTTTGCTCGCTTCGTCCCAACGAGGAAAAGTTTTGTTTCTCGGCAGTGTTTGAGATGAACGATAATGCCGAAGTGTTGAGTTTCAAGCCGATGAAGACCATAATTTCGTCCGACCGTCGTTTCGCATACGAGGAAGCGCAGGAAATTATTGAGACTGGCAAGGGCGATTTTGCTGAGGAAATATTGAAGCTCAATGAGTTGGCAAAGATTTTACGTTCGGCTCGTTTCCAGAAGGGCGCATTCAACTTTGAGCATAAGGAAGTTAAGTTTGTACTTGACGAAGATGCCCGTCCCGTAAGCGTCTATTTCAAGGAATCGAAGGAAGCCAACAATCTGATTGAGGAATTTATGCTTCTGGCGAACCGCAATGTCGCCGAACTTATTGGCAAGAAGCACAAGCCGTTTGTTTATCGTGTTCACGCAGAACCGAACTACGACAAACTGTCAAATTTCTCGACATTCATTAGTCAGTTCGGTTATTCGATTGATATGTCCAATAGCATTGCTCTTTCGAATTCGCTGAACGGCTTGGTAAACGATGTGAAAGGTAAGCCCGAGCAGAACATAATTGAAAATCTTGCCGTAAGGGCAATGGCTAAGGCCGTGTATTCGACCAAGAACATAGGTCATTATGGTTTGGCATTTGACTTTTACACACACTTTACTTCGCCAATTCGCCGCTATCCTGATGTGATGACACATCGTTTGCTATATGCTTACTTGCGCAGTCAAACTCCTGATGTCGAAGACCTTGAGTTGAAGTGCAAGCATTGTTCGTTCAAGGAGCAGCAGGCAGTTTTGGCTGAACGCAGTTCCATAAAGTACAAGCAGGCGGAATTCCTGCAGGACAAGATTGGCTATGTTTTCGACGGTGTTATTTCTGGCGTTCAGGAATATGGTTTCTTTGTGGAGCTTAAGGAGTCGGCTTGCGAAGGTTTGGTTCATGTGCGCACGCTTATGGACGACAACTACGAATTCTTTGCCGAGGAATATTGCCTTCAAGGAATAGAAACTGGTAAGATTTACAGGCTTGGCGATGAAGTAAAGGTACGCATTTCGGATGTGAACCTCGAAAAGAAGCAAATAGATATGGAATTAGCATAAAAAAACAGCAGCCGACCTTGCCGACTGCTGTAATTCTTTCTATAAAATGCTGAAACATGTTCAGCATGACCACATGATTTTTATTCAGCGTCTCCCATCATTGCACCGTGGCAATTCTTGAATTTCTTACCGCTACCACAAGGACACGGATCATTTCTGCCGACCTTCTTCTCAACACGGACAGGCTCGTTCTTTGGCTTGCCTGCACTCGGATCGTTGTACTGTGGACGATTGTTGCCAACTTCCTCACGACCTGTACGCATGCGGCTGGTGTCAAGCTTTTGGCGTGGCTGACGGGCTTCCTTAACCTCGTCTGGATTCGACATCGGAATGTAAGCCTTCATCAAGATAGAAATGATGGAACGGTTAGTCTTGTCAAGCATTTCCTTGAAAATGTTGTAAGATTCAAGCTTGTAAATCAGCAACGGGTCTTTCTGCTCGTATGATGCAGCACGAACCGACTGGCGCAAATCGTCCATCTCACGCAGATGTTCCTTCCAAGATTCGTCGATGTTGCGGAGAACAGCCGTCTTGTCGTAGGCATGAACAATCTCCTCGCCCTTGGTCTGGTATGCCTTCTCGAGGTTTACAACAACATTGTACTGCTTTACACCATCAGTAATAGGAACGATGATGTTCTTGTACATATTGCCCTTGTTCTCGAATACATACTTGATAGTAGGATATGCCTGTTCAGCAATCTGCTGTGCCTTGCGCTTGTGTGTTTCACGGAGCGTTTCGTACAGATAGTCAACAAGTTCGGCGCGAGACATATTGTCGTATTTGTCTTCACCAAGATCGATGTCGATGGCAAGAGTCTTGAATACTTCGAACTTGAACTCATCGTATGTGTAGTTTCCGTAGCATTCATCAACCAACGAAACGCATACATCATTCATCATGTTTGCAATGTCGGCACCAAGGCGCTCACCATCCAAAGCATTGCGACGCTTCTTGTATATTACGGTACGCTGAGCATTCATAACGTCATCGTATTCGAGCAAGTGCTTACGAATACCGAAGTTGTTCTCCTCAACTTTTTTCTGTGCTCGCTCAATGGACTTGGAAATCATAGAATGCTGAATAGCTTCGCCCTCAACATGTCCCATCCTATCCATTATAGATGCAATCCTGTCGGAACCGAACAGACGCATAAGGTTGTCCTCGAGCGAAACGAAGAACTGTGAAGAACCTGGATCTCCCTGACGACCTGCACGACCACGCAACTGGCGGTCGACACGACGCGACTCGTGACGCTCAGTACCGATGATTGCCAAACCACCAGCAGCACGAACCTCTGGCGACAACTTAATATCGGTACCACGACCTGCCATGTTGGTTGCAATGGTAACCGTACTCGACTGACCAGCCTCGGCAACGATGTCGGCCTCGCGCTTATGCAACTTAGCATTCAATACATTATGCTTTATTCCCTTGCGAGTAAGAATCTTGCTTAACAATTCGGAAACCTCAACCGATGTCGTACCGACAAGCACAGGACGACCAATATTAACCAAGCGTTCAATTTCATCAATTACGGCTGCATATTTTTCCTTGGTTGTCTTGTAAATTAGGTCTTCGTAGTCGTTTCGGATAACAGGCTTGTTGGTCGGAATTGTCACAACATCGAGTTTGTAGATGTCCCAGAATTCACCAGCCTCTGTCTCAGCAGTACCGGTCATACCCGATAGCTTGTGGTACATTCTGAAATAGTTCTGCAAGGTGATTGTTGCGTAGGTCTGGGTTGCAGCCTCAACCTTTACGTTTTCCTTCGATTCAACAGCCTGGTGCAAACCATCCGACCAACGACGTCCTTCCATAATACGGCCAGTCTGCTCATCAACAATCTTTACCTTGTTGTCAATAATAACATAATCAACATCCTTTTCGAACATTGTGTATGCTTTAAGCAGCTGGTTTATAGTATGAATACGCTCCGATTTTATTGAATAGTCGCGGATAATATCGTCTTTCTTCTGCAATTTCTCCGGAGTAGGAAGATTTTCCTTCTCAAGTTCTGCAAGAGCAACACCGATGTCGGGCATAACGAAGAAATTAGGATCAGACGTTGAATTTGCAAGCAAGTCAAAACCTTTGTCAGTCAAATCCACCGAGTTAAGTTTTTCATCGATAACAAAATACAAATCATCGGTAGCAAGATGCATCATCTTATTGTTGTCCTGCATGTAGAAGTTTTCGGTCTTCTGCAACAATGCCTTCATACCTTGTTCTGACAAGAACTTGATAAGAGCCTTGTTCTTTGGCAAAGCCTTGTAAGCCTGCAACAGCTTGAAACCACCATCCTTCAGGTTAGAATCCATGATAAGCTTCTTGGCATCGTTGAAAATTTTGTTGAACAAATCCTTCTGAGCTGCAACAAGTTGCTGAACTTGCGGTTTCAAGTCATCGAAAAGCTGATCATCGCCCTTGGGTGTAGGACCAGAAATAATCAAAGGCGTACGGGCATCATCGATAAGAACCGAGTCGACCTCATCAACGATTGCATAATTGTGCTTGCGCTGTACCAAATCGGCTGGCGAAAGTGCCATATTATCACGCAAATAGTCGAAACCGAACTCATTGTTTGTTCCGAAAGTAATATCGGATGCGTATGCCTTACGACGAGCTTCACTGTTTGGTTCGTGCTTGTCAATACAATCAACTGACAAACCATGGAACATATATAACGGTCCCATCCATTCGGAGTCACGTTTTGCTAGGTAGTCGTTAACAGTTACGACATGTACGCCCCTACCCGTCAATGCATTAAGGAACACAGGCAAAGTTGCCACGAGGGTCTTACCTTCACCAGTTGCCATTTCGGCTATCTTTCCCTGATGGAGAACGATACCACCGATTAGCTGCACATTGTAGTGAACCATATCCCATGTTACCATGTTACCACCGGCAACCCATGAATTCTTCCAGATAGCCATGTCGCGGTCAATTGTCACAAAATCGTTTGATGCAGCCAAATCGCGATCAAAATCGGTTGCTGTAACCACAACCTCGGCATTATCCTTGAACCTGCGAGCCGTTTCCTTCAGTATAGAGAAAGCCTGTGGAAGAATTGTCATCAAATGTTCCTCGATTTTCTTGTCAATCTTCTCCTCTATCTTGTCAATCTCGTTGAACACTTCTTCGCGTTCCCAAATGTCCAACCCCTGAGCCTTTTCCCTCAGTTCTGCAATCTGCTTTTCCTCGCCACTTATATGTTCATGAATACCTTTTCTCAATTCTTGAGTGCGTGCCCTCAACTCATCGTTCGACAAAGCCAGAAATTCATCTTCCAAAGCCAGCACTTCGTTAAGTATCGGTGTCAGTGCCTTCAAGTCGCGTTCCGACTTGGTACCGAACATCTTAGATAAAAAACTTATTATACCCATATATTGTTCTTTAATTTTAAGGTGCAAAGTTACCATTTTTATATGAATTGCGTTGATTTTTTTTGTTGTTTTGCAAACAAAGTCAAACGATTTGAAAGTAAAACACAACAAACTGAAAATTAAAATGTTCAAACAAAAAATTTTCTGGGGAATAATAGCGTTAGCTACAATTTCTGCATCATGTAGCCGAAATGCCGAATACATAAAGTACAGCGGACCTACACAGGGAACAATGTTCAACATCACATACCATAGCGATATAAATTACAACAAGGAAATTGACAGTTTGCTAGACAATTTCTGCCGCTCATTGTCCAACTACGACAGCACCTCGCTCATTTCACGCATAAATCGCAACGAAACAGATTCGCTAGATGCTCTTACCGAGGAATTTTTCAGGGTTTCGAAGGAAGTGTGGGAAAACACAGGAGGAATATTCGATGTGAGCGTCGCTCCTATTGTCAACGCATGGGGATTCGGCTGGGTTCGCCACGAAAAACATATCCCCGACAGCGCCGAAATCGACAGACTGCTACAACATGTAGGTCTTGGCAAAATTGATATTGCAAACGGCAAAATCACAAAAAAAGACCAAGACGTACAAATAATTACAAATGCAATTGCGCAAGGAATGTCGGTTGACTATGTTTCCGATTTTTTCAAAAGCAAGGGAATTACCGACTTTTTGGTGGAAATTGGTGGTGAAATCTATTGTTCGGGCAAAAACGCAAAGGGCGAAAACTGGAAAATCGGCGTTGACAAGCCAATTGAAGGTAGTGGATACGAATACCGTGAAAACCAGATTGTCATCCGACTTTCCGACATGGCAGTAAACACATCAGGAAACTACCGCAAATTTTTGGAAGAAGGCGAGAAAAAATATGGACATTCTATAAATCCACTCACAGGCTATCCTGCCGAAAACGAGATGATTAGCGCAACTGTTGTCTACCCCGACTGCATACGCGCCGATGCATACGCCACAGCATTCATGGTCATGGGTGCCGAAAAAGCAATGGAAATCGTTGAAAGCATCAACGGCATGGAAGCTTACTTCATAATTCATGATGGCAATGAAACCAAAACTGTTGAATCAAGCGGTTTTAAGAAGTACGAACAATCAAATCGGGCTAAAAGACGAAAAACAGAAGGTCTTTTCGACTTCTCTCAACAAATGTAAATTATAGAAAAACAAAATCTAATATTGAAACAAGTTCAATATGACATTCTGTTTTTTTGAATTATTAAATATTTAAATCCTTGAATTTTTAAGGTACTGCCACACACCCACATCGGCATAGCCATCTTCGGTCTGCTTCCATTGCTTCAGAGTTCCGCTTTTGACAAAACCACACTTCTCGAAAAGTGCAATGCTGACATCGTTACTAGCATCAATCATGCACCATAATTGCTTTAGCAGCAAGGTTTTGAATGCATACTCCATAACCAACTGCAAAGCCTCTGTAGCAATGCCCATTCTGTTATGCTCAGGCGATACGATTATTCCCACACCACACCGATTGTGCAAAGGATGGTATTCAAACAAATCGACAATGCCAATTGGCTTTTGCAAAACATAATCGCAAATCATCAGACGCAACTCCTTGGTTGTAAAAATATCGTAGCAATAGTTTTCAATGTACTGCTTCAGTTCCCAACGCGAATACGGCGATTTTGTCTCACTAACATACCAGAAATCAGAATTATTCTCAATTAAATAAAGAAATTCCAAATCCTCGGGTTCCATCTTGCGGAGGAAAATCTTCTTTCCTGTTAGTTGCATCCAAGTTTCCTCCATAGTTTGAACAGCATTGTCACATCGTGGGACACGCGGTAATCCTTTGCGTACATTATGTTAAGTCGGTCAGCAACATCCTTTTTCACCTCTCTGCCGTAAACCATACCGACAGAGAAAACGCCTTTTTTAATCTTGGGCAGAAGCGTAATGTCGTTCTCAGCAGTGCAATACGACACAAAGGTTTTGCTTCCGAAAAGCACAGCAAACAAGTTGGCGTATGCCTTCAATTTGCCCTTGATGAACCATATCAATATCGGCGAAAACAAAATAATCAATAGCGAAACCACAAAGTCGAACATTCGTTTTGAGCG
>JAEEGF011479466.1_pt1 | contig 29767 bp, 23 predicted proteins | sample 9134171 | NCBI WGS metagenome assembly JAEEGF01 (sample SAMN16246542, study PRJNA631951) | gut metagenome | biome: gut microbiome; feature: rumen; material: AP-attached | host: Bos | place: Iran: Karaj | collected 2018-10 | reverse complement strand
CCAGCCATTCCAAATGGTAGCTTTGCAAAGAAACTTTACAGCACATATCTTAGCTATTTACCAAGAGATGGCGCCATCTTTGATTTAAAGATGAATGTTGATAATAGAGGTTCTTTTACAGAGCTTTTAAAGACTGCTGACCACGGTCAGTTTTCCGTAAATATTAGTAAGCCTGGCATTACAAAGGGACAACATTGGCACCACACAAAGTGGGAATTCTTCATTGTTGTTTCAGGCCATGGTCTTATTCAGCAGCGCCGCATAGGTGATGATGAGATTAATCAATACGAAGTTACAGGTGAGAAGATTCAGGCAATCCATATGTTGCCAGGATACGCTCACAATATTATAAATTTATCAGATACTCAGGATTTGGTTACCCTTATGTGGGCAAACGAATTGTTAGAGCCTGACAGACCAGATACCTATAGAGAGGAAGTATAGTATGTTTAAAAATAACGGGAAATTAAAGCTTTTAATTATCGTAGGCACACGGCCAGAGATAATTAGACTTGCTGCAGTAATCAAAAAGTGCCGCAAGTATTTTGATTGTGTTCTTGCCCACACAGGACAGAATTACGATTACAACTTAAATGGAGTATTCTTCAAGGATCTTCAGCTAGACGATCCAGATGTTTATATGGAGGCAGTTGGAGACAACCTTGGCCAGACAGTAGGTAATATCATAGCTAGGAGCTATGAGCTTATGGTGGAGATTCAGCCAGATGCTCTTTTGATTCTTGGCGATACAAATTCATGTCTTTCAGCCATTGCTGCAAAGCGTCTTCACATTCCAATCTTTCACATGGAAGCAGGAAACAGATGTAAGGATGAGTGCCTTCCAGAGGAGACAAACCGCCGTATTGTAGATATTATCTCTGATGTGAACATGGCATACTCTGAGCATGCTCGTCGCTACCTGGCAGATTGTGGTCTTCCAAAGGAACGCACTTATGTAACAGGTTCTCCAATGGCAGAAGTGCTTCATGAAAATTTAGAGCAGATTAAGGCTTCTAATGTTCTTGAAAAGCTTGGCCTTGAGCCAAAGAAATATATTCTTCTTTCTGCACACCGCGAAGAGAATATTGATACAGAGAAAAACTTTACATCGCTATTTACAGCTATTAATAAATTAGCTGAGAAATATGACATGCCAATTCTTTACAGCTGCCATCCACGCTCACGTAAGCGTCTGGAAGCTACAGGCTTTAAGCTTGATCCTAGAGTTCGCATGCACGAGCCACTTGGCTTCCACGATTACAATCACTTACAGATGAATGCCTTTGCTGTAGTATCTGATTCAGGTACTCTTCCAGAGGAATCAAGCTTCTTTACAAGTATTGGTAATCCATTCCCGGCAGTATGTATTCGTACATCTACAGAGCGTCCAGAGGCTCTTGATAAGGCTTGCTTCTTCATTGCAGGTATCGATGAGGCATCCCTTCTTCAGGCAGTTACCACAGCTATCGATATGAATGAAGCTGGTGACTATGGTATTCCAGTGCCTGACTATGTAGAAGAAAATGTATCAACAAAAGTAGTTAAGATTATCCAGTCATACACTGGAATAGTTAATAAAATGGTTTGGAGAAAAGAGGTATAATAAAATGAATTGCGAATTATTTAAAGATAAGACACTTATGATTACAGGCGGTACTGGTTCTTTTGGCTCTACAGTACTTAAGCACTTTTTAGATTCTGATTTAAAAGAAATCCGTATCTTCTCTCGTGATGAGAAGAAGCAGGATGATATGAGACATCAGCTTCAGGCTGAGCACCCAGATCTTGCAGGTAAGGTTAAGTTCTACATCGGTGATGTTAGAAACATGCGCTCAGTTCAGGACGCTATGCCAGGTGTTGATTTCATTTTCCATGCAGCAGCACTTAAGCAGGTTCCTTCATGCGAGTTCTTCCCAATGGAGGCTGTTCGCACAAATGTAGAGGGTACCGACAACGTGCTTCACGCAGCTGTTGACGCTGGTGTTCAGAGAGTTGTTTGTCTTTCAACTGATAAGGCTGCATACCCAATCAACGCAATGGGTATTTCAAAGGCTATGATGGAGAAGGTTATCGGAGCAAATGCTCGTGTAGCTGCAGGTAAGACAACAATCTGCTGTACACGCTATGGAAATGTTATGTGCTCTCGTGGTTCAGTTATTCCTCTTTTCATCGACCAGATTAAGGCAGGAAATCCTATCACAATCACAGATCCTAACATGACACGTTTCCTTATGAACCTTGATGAGGCAGTTGCACTTGTTATGTTTGCATTTGAGCATGGCGAGCCAGGTGACCTTTTCGTTCAGAAGGCAGACGCTTCTACAATCGGAGACCTTGCAAAGGCTGTTCAGCAGCTCTTTGGTGATACAGGTACAAAAATCATCGGTACTCGTCACGGCGAGAAGCTCTTCGAGACACTTATGACAAACGAAGAGTGCGTTCGCTCAGTGGATATGGGCAACTACTACCGCGTTTTTCCTGATGGTCGTGACCTCAACTATGACAAGTTCTTCGTTGACGGCCAGGTTAACACTATGGCAAATGATGCATATACTTCTCACAACACAAACCGTCTTGATATCCAGGGCACAGTGGATAAGATCATGACTACTGACTATGTTCGCGAGATGTTAGAAAAGTGGGATAAATAATTAAATATTTAAAAGTTTAGGGGCGCAACATGATAATGTGGCAGCCCCTTTTTATTTATAGAAGATTTATGAAGCTATCTATCAAGGAATACTATCCGGAACTACTGCCTAAAAAGAAAAAAGCAAAATAGGCAGTAGCTCAAAAGAGAAATACTACTGCCTAAAAAGAAAAAAAAGAAATAAGCAGTAGCTCAAAAGAAAAATACTACTGCCTAAAAAGAAAAAAATGAAATGAGCAGTAGCTCAAAAGAAAAATGTTACTGCCTAAAAAGAAAAAGGCAAAATAAGCAGTAGTTCGAGAGAAAAGTGTTACTGCCTAAAAAGAAAAAGGCAAAATAGGCAGTAGCCCAAGAGAAAAATGCTACCGTCTAAATAGAAAAAAGCAAAATAGGCAGTAGTGTATCATGAGGCGCCCTTGGTATTTGATAATAAACTAGCTTTTCAGAGATTCAAGAGTTATACTTATATGGCTTATGAAGGAAAAGAATAGGTAGAGAATATGAGTAAACAAACAAAAAGTATCGTGAGTACCACACTGGTGGTTTCCATACTTACTTTGTGCTTTAAGTTACTTGGCTTTGTCAAACAGATGGTAATAGCCAAGGTCTTCGGCACAGTATTTGAAACAGATGCATATAATGTGGCATTCAATTTTGTGGGGATGCTTAGCTCTGCGTTTATAAGGGCTATAACTATTTCATTGGTGAGTATATACACTCATTGCTTGGTGCAAAAGGGTAAGGATGCAGCATCCCGTCTGATGTCGGCTTGCCTTGAGATATTGGTACCTGTTGTATTGATGGTGCTTCTAGTGGTCTATATGATTACTCCATTTATTGCTGGAGTGTTAGCACCAAAATACACGCCGGATCAGTCTTTGGTTTTGCAATCTTATTTGAGAATATGTTATCCATTCTTTTTATTTGCAGTGGTGACGCTTGTGTGGACATCACTTATGGATGTTAACAAAGATTTTGTGGTGAGTCGTACAGAATCATTTGTTACTAGCGTTACAACAATTGGATGTTGTATTTTCTTAAATTCGATTTTAGCTGTTAAATCCCTTGTGGTGGCACAGTATTTAAGCTACATCATCTTCGGAACTCTTCTATTGATTAGGGGACGAAGATATTTTAAATTTACACTTGTAAATATTTTTGAGGTACCGGAAATACGGTTTGTACTTGCGACAGCCCTTCCGCTTTTTGTAGGAAATTCTGTATCTCAGATTAATAAAATAGTTGATAATGCACTTTCGACTGGACTCGGTGAAGGCAATGCCTCTGCTCTTACATATTCAGTTACACTAGAGGATTTTGTAATTGTAATTCTAGTAAACAATGTGGTAGATATATTATATGTTAATTTCTCCACCTACATTGCGGAGGGGAATTTTGATAGCCTTATAGCCACAATGAAAAAGGCAATCAATATCATGATTTGCATGATGCTACCGATAACAATTGTTACTTGTCTTTGCGCCTCTAATATTGTTTCTATAATATATGAAAGAGGTAAATTTGATGGTGCTTCAGTGGCTATGACAAGCGCGGCTCTTATAGGATATGCACTTGGTTTCGCTAGCATGGGTGTAAGAGATATTATTTTGCGTGGTCTCTATTCATTTAAGAATATGAAGGGACCTATGATTACAGGTATTATAGCAGTAGCAGTCAATATTCTCTTTAGTGTAATTTTATCCCGATTCCTTGGAATAATGGGAATAACTATTGCTAGCTCCATTAGTATGACAGTTAATTTTATAATTAATTCACAGATGTTAAAGAAGCACCTGCCAAACTACAATTTTTTGGCACACATTCCAGTGCTACTTAAGCAAATACCATCGATTGCTTTTTCTTTGGTGGTTATAATATTTATAAAAGAACATGTAACTAATAACATACTCGTCTTCCTGCTTTCGGCTGTTATAGGAATAGCAGGCTATGGGCTAATCCTTCTATTTATGAAAATAGAAGAGGTGGATTACATAAAAGCAAAAGTATTAGCTAAACTTCCAACCCGTAAATAATTGACGAGTATAGATTTAGTTTTATATAGTAAGTAAATAATAGCATCTATGAAGATTATAAATAGCTTGTAGTTATCAAGCTCTAAGTGTTACGTAGGTTCACATGTAGTGAACTGGAGTAATATCTTAGGCTTGAGAGCGTAACAAGCGAGAGATAAATCGTAAATAATTGACGAGTTTAGATTTAGTTTTATATAGTAAGTAAATAATAGCATCTATAAAGATTATAAATAGCTTGTAGTTATCAAGCTCTAAGTGTTGCGTAGGTTCACATGTAGTGAACCGGAGTAATATCTTAGGCTTGAGAACGTAACAAGCGAGAGAATCACTAAGGTGCGTATGTATTATAAAGGAGGAAATTATGATTCCTGTTATGAATGTCCAGAGACAATATGCGTCTCTCCAGGATGAATTAGATAAAGCAGCTCTTGAGGTTCTTCACTCAGGTGGATACATTTTAGGACCAAAGGTTGCAGATTTTGAGAAGCAGTTCGCAGACTACTGCGGAGCAAAATATTCTGTTGGTGTAGGCAATGGTACAGATGCTCTTGTAATTGCACTTTTAGCAGCAGGCATTGGCCAGGGTGATGAGGTAATCACTACAGCTATGACATTTGTATCTACTGCTGAGGCTATTGCTCAGGTTGGTGCTACACCAGTATTTGTCGATATACAGCCTGAGGTCTACACGATGGACCCAAGCAAGCTTGAGGCTGCATTTACAGAAAAGACAAAGGCAGTTATTCCTGTTCACATCTATGGCCAGGCTGCTGATATGGATGAGATTTGCCGTATTGCACATGCTCATAATGCAATCGTAATTGAGGATTGCGCTCAGGCAGCTGGTGCAAAATATAAGGGACGTCGCACATGCTCTCTTGGAGATATGGCTTGTGTTTCATTTTTCCCTACAAAGAATCTTGGTGCAGCAGGAGATGCTGGAATCATCGTTACCAACAACGAAGATTTCTACAAGGGCTGCTTAGCTTATCGTGTTCATGGTTCAGGAATTAATGGCGCATACACTTATGCTCGCCTTAACAATCAGGAGTTTGATGAGAGCAAGATTGATTTCCACGGCAATCTTCCAAAGTACTACAACTACCTTGTAGGCTTCAACTCACGTCTTGATGCTCTTCAGGCAGCTATGCTTTCTGTAAAGCTTCCACATTTGGATAGCTGGAATGAGCGTCGCCGTCAGATTGCAGCAATTTATAATGAAAAGATTACAAATGCGAAGATAACAAAGCCTGTTGTTGCAGACTACAATGAGCATATTTTCTATGTTTATCCGCTTCGCGTTGAGGATAGAGCAGCTTTCCGCACATTCCTTGAGGAGCGTGGAGTTACAACTGGCGTATACTTCCCAGTCCCAATGCACGAGCAGGCATGCTTTGCAGGACTTGGCTACAAGCACGGTGATTTCCCTGTTGCAGAGGATTTGGCTGAGCACGGTGTTACAATCCCAATGTTCCCAGAACTCACAGACGAGGAAATCCAGACAGTTATCGATGCAGTAAATGCATACGCAAACTAATTCAGACTATGATGAGGGCTTACACGAATGTGTAAGCCCTTTTTGTCTTGACAAATGATACGGAAACACCGTATTATTAATACGAGGAGGACGTAATATGCGATTATCAAATGAAGATATTAGAATAACAATTTCTAATACTATAAAGTTTTATTTGAATAAAGAGGGTAAATCTAGAAAAGAAGTATGTAAAGACTTAGGATTAAAATATACGACTTTCTGTGATTGGGTTAACGCAAAAACTATTCCTAGCTATGGCTCTTTGGAACAGCTGGGGAAATATTTTGGGATTGAAGCTTGGGATTTTTATAGAGCTAGCGAAGAACAAACACGAAGAGTAAGCATATACGCACAGGAATTAGAAAGGGGGAGGTTGCTTGATATGAGTATTATAGATAATTTAGATGACGAACAAATAAAAAAGCTATTGGAATCAGGATTTAGATTTAAACATAGAACATTAGAAGAATATATACGTTTATCTGGAAAGCCAATACAAGCATCAGAAGAATATGACTGGGGAGAACCTGTAGGAAGAGAAATATGGTAGAGCAAGGCGATATTATACAAATTGAAAATATAAATGATTTAGCGTTGGTTATTAGTAAAAATCAATATAATGAATCTGAAAAAGCTATTATTTGCCCTATCCTAAAGAATAGTATTGGTTCGACATTTGAAATTGAATTTCTTTTTAATGAACAGTCATATTACGTGATTTGTGATAATGTTAAACAAATAGATTTACGACCAAGATTTTATTCAAAAAAAGGAACTATTCCACTTAATAAATTAATGTTCGTCACAGATATGCTTCAAGCAATAATAGATTATGTATAGAAATATATACCTCAGGCTTAGAAAAAAATAGCCTGGGGTTTTATTATGCTCTTTAATGTGGTAAAGTGGATAAAGCGAATTTAATCAGGAGGGAAATGATTATGAGCAATAATGGAATAGGTACAAAATGTGTACAAGCTGGTTACACACCAGGAAATGGCGAGCCACGTCAGATTCCTATCGTGCAGTCGACTACTTTTAAATATGACACTAGCGAGGATATGGGCAAGCTTTTTGATTTGGAGGCATCTGGATACTTCTACACAAGACTTCAGAATCCTACTAATGACTACGTAGCTGCTAAGATCGCAGCACTTGAGGGTGGTACAGCAGCAATGCTTACATCATCAGGTCAGGCAGCTAACTTCTTTGCGATTTTCAACATTTGTGAATGTGGAAGCCACATCGTGGCATCATCTTCTATCTATGGTGGTACTTTCAATCTCATCGCTGTTACAATTAAGAAGATGGGTATTGATGTTACATTCGTAGATCCTAATGCAAGCGAGGAAGAGATTAATGCTGCATTTCAGGAGAATACTCGTGCAGTATTTGGCGAGACTATTGCTAATCCAGCACTTACAGTTTTAGATATCGAGAAGTTTGCTAAGGTAGCACATGAGCATGGCGTTCCACTTATCGTGGACAACACCTTCCCTACACCTGTGAACTGCCGCCCAATCGAGTGGGGCGCTGATATTGTTACTCACTCTACTACAAAATACATGGACGGTCACGGTGCAGCAGTTGGTGGATGTATCGTAGATTCTGGTAAGTTTGATTGGATGGCACATGCTGACAAGTTCCCAGGACTTTGCACACCAGATGATAGCTACCACGGTATCACATACGCTGAGAAATTCGGCAAGGAAGGCGCATTCATCACAAAGGCTACAGCACAGCTTATGCGTGACTTTGGTTGCATCCAGTCACCACAAAATGCATTCCTTTTAAATCTTGGTCTTGAGTCACTTCACGTACGTATGCCACGTCACGTTGAAAATGGACTTGCTGTTGCTAAGTTCTTAAGTGAGCAGCCAGAGGTTAAAAAGGTTACATATCCAGGACTTGAGGGAGATGAGTACTATGAGTTGGCTCAGAAGTATCTTCCAAAAGGTGGATGCGGAGTAGTATCATTTGAGCTTGAGGGTGGCCGTAAGGCAGCTGAGAGCTTCATGAAGAAGCTTAAGCTTATCGCTATCGAAACACATGTTGCTGACGCTAGAAGCTGTTGCTTGAACCCAGCTACATCTACACATCGTCAGATGACAGATGAGCAGCTTGAGGCAGCTGGTATCCCAGCAGGTCTTATCCGTGTATCATGCGGTCTTGAGGATAGCGCAGATCTTATTGCTGATATTGCACAGGCACTTAAATAATTAAAAGTATAAAAAGTAAGACATCCTACACTTATGCCAACTGGCCATAGTGTAGGGTGTTTTTTTAGTGGACGGTTCTTGGCGAGTCAAGGGCAAAACTATGGGTTTTTCTGTGAATTGTAATATTTACCCGTAGAGTAGAGCTGTTAATATTTTCTAGAATCCAAAACCTACGGGTATTTTTCCATATTCCAAAAATAAACCGTAGGTCAAAAAAGATGAATACGGTAATTTTTCTGAAAAGAAAAATAAAACCGTAATAGGTATTTTCATAGAAGTCTTGTGTTACGGTAAAAAAATAGATTTATAAATAATAACCGTAATTAGAATAGATAAAAGCTGGATTTATACGGTGTAAAAGCAGTAAATGGAGAAAAACCCGTAAGTTTTAAAAAGTGCTTTAATCTTAATACGGGTGAATTTGAAAAATGGAAAAAATACCCGTAATGTAAGAGGAAAACACTGATAAACATAGTCCGCCTAAGAAATCCACTACACTTAAATCCACTATAGGTATACAATAAGCGTATATTGAATGGAGAAAAATATGACTTTTACAACACTTTGCTATTTAATTAAAGATAATAAATATCTGATGCTTCATCGGACCAAGAAAAATGCGGATATCAATGCTGGCAAGTATATCGGTGTAGGTGGTCATGTGGAGGAGGGAGAGTCTCCAGCTGACTGCATAAAAAGAGAAGTGTTTGAGGAGACGGGGCTGACTCTTAATTCATACAAATGCAGAGGTCACATCACATTTGTGATGGGTGATATTACAGAGTATGCATTTGTATATACTAGCGATGATTTCTCTGGACAGCTGAGTTCTAACTGTGATGAGGGCGAGCTTGCCTGGGTAGATATTGATAGAGTTATGGAGCTTAATCTCTGGGAAGGAGATAGAGTCTTTCTTAAACTTCTAGGGGAAACAGAGGAGTTCTTTAGCTTGAAGCTTGTCTATGATAAAGATGATAATCTGATTTCTTCGATTGTGGAGTAGTAAAGATTAATACTAAGAAACCTTTTTGGCTGCGTATATGGTGACTTGCGTTTGTGGGAAAGTTAATTTAATTAGAAATTGATTTAAAATTAGCTAAACAAATGATATACTCTTCCTAGATTAATAACATTAATTACAGTAAAGACTTAGGAGTTAAACGATGGCAAAAAGTGTAAAGCTGGCAGATATCGCAAAAGAATTAGGAGTGAGTGCTGTTACAGTATCCAAAGCTCTATCTGGACAGAAGGGCGTAAGCGAAGAGATGCGCGGCAAAATAGTAGAACTTGCCGATGAATTAGGGTATAAACAGCCTTCGTCAAATAAAAAGCAGCAGGCCTCTAAGAACTTTAGTATTGCGGTTATTGTACATGAGCGTTATTTGGATAAATACGATTCCTTCTATCTTAGACTTTACCAGAAAATTGCAGCTAGTACCGCGTCGATGGGTTGCTTATCAATGATGGAGGTAGTAACCTTTGATGCTGAGAAAGAATGTAAGATACCTATGGTAATTGAAGATAATAAGGCGGATGGTTTTATTATCATGGGGAAATTCTCTAAAGAATACATTTTTAATATTAATAAGCGTGTTCCTCAGGCTAATTGTGTGCATTTGGATTCAAGTGACGCAAGACTAAATGTAGATTCAGTAATTTCGGATAGTTTTTATGGTGCGTATTATTTGACCAATTATTTATTTGAAATGGGCCATAGGGAGATAGGATTTTTTGGAAATGTTATGGCTACTAGCTCTATTACTGATAGATATTTAGGTTATTCAAAATCTCTTATGGAACATGGTATAGAAGCTGATACTAAATGGATTGTTGACGATAGAAGCGAGGAAAGTGGATGTATGTATTTGCCAGAGGAAATAACCCTTCCTAAGATTCTGCCAACAGCCTTTGTATGCAACTGTGATTTAGCGGCAAGTGCATTGATTAAGAGGCTTGAAAATGAAGGATATAAGGTTCCGGAGGATTTTTCAGTAGTTGGATATGACGATTTCTTGTTTCCAGGTCTTTGTGATGTAGAGCTTACCACATACGAGGTGGATATGGATGAAATGGTCCGCGTTTGCCTTGATATACTTATCAAAAAACTAGAGGGTGTTCCTTATAAGAAAGGTATCAATATAGTTGAGGGCAAGCTGATAGTAAGAGAGAGTGTAAGCAAAGTTGAGAATGATTTTTGAAAAGTCATATAAGCTAGTTCAGATAGAAATTATAAAAATAAAGGCTACAACCGATTTGCAGGTTGTAGCTTTTTTGATGTTATAGACTATCTGTGGATGGAAATAAAATATTTCCATTTAAACCGGTGCCTAAATGTGATTGGCGGTATTTCAGTGGAGTATCGCCTGTTTGGCGTTTAAATAAATTTATAAAATGCGTTGTGTTTTCGATGCCAACTTCATTGCCTATAGATACTATGGTCTGATTAGTTTCTAGAAGTAATTCTTTTGCTTTATCTATTCGAACTTTGTTTAGATATTTTAATGGCGAAGTACCATAATAGGTTGAGAAATCACGACAAAGGGTGTATTTACTGATTTGTAGCTCGTCCTGGAGAGAATTTAAAGTGTGACTCTCGTAATATCTTGTATCAAAAATTCTTTTAAGGGTTGCAATATGTAAAGGAATGTTATTTGTGAAAGGATCATTAGTATTGCCAGTGGTAAGGAATCTCACAAAAACATATTGGAACATAATCGATTCCATATATAGGTTGCTTTTCTCGGTTGTCCTGAGAAAATAGTTTAGTTTTTCCAAGTTGTTGATAATGAAAGAATGTAGCTCAAATCGTGTGTTATAAAAGTATTTATGACCGGATTGACTAATTATTTCTCTGCAGTAGCTATCTACAGCTGCACCCTTAATGAAATATAGATAAAGTGTAAGTTCTCTGCTGGTCGTTTTTAGTGTATAGCGGCTGTTTTTATACGCTATAAGAACATTCTTATCAGAGCATTGAATGGATTGGACATCGTTTCCGAATTCAAGTTTCCCGGAAGCAATATATGCACAAATATAGTAATCTCCAGTATTGATAGTATATTCTACCGTTCTGTCATAATATATTGAGCCTCCAAATGAAATATATGGAAGCGTATCATCTAATCGCTCTTTTGGATTTTTGAAAAAATTCTCCAAATGTATACAGGCGGGAAGATGGCCACCTACCAAGGCAGGCTTAAGTAATTTTATATGTTCATAAAAAAAATTAATTTCTTCAGCAGTAAATTTATTATCCATTTTTAATCCCTTTACGGTTATTACAAGATTAAATAATTAAAAATTACTATTGTTGGCAATAAAGACATATTCAATGCAATAATAATAGATGCTTAATTAATTTTAGTCAATATAATTAAATTAGTTAGCTGATTGTTAACTTAAAAAAGTTTATGGAGAATAATATTATGAATATTACGTATTTGAGGGAGAATAACAGTTTTAAGTTAGATACAGATAATACCAGTTATGTGATAGGTATAGTGGATAAGGAAGGGTTTATAGGACATGCTTATTATGGGGCGAGAATACCAAATGAGGATGTAGCATATTTAATGCGAATTAATGAGAATCCTTTGGTTCCATCATTAAACGAACGGGATAGAAGTTCATTTCTCGATACATTTCCAACAGAGTTTTCGGGGAATAATGTAGGAGATTATAGAGAAAGTTCAATTAAAATAAGGGATAAAAATGGAGCCAGTGGAATTCAGCTGTTGTATCGAGCCTATCGGATTATAAAGGGTAAACCTAAAATAAAAGGATTGCCAGAAACATTTTCTGATGAAGCGAATGCAATGACCCTTGAAATTTACGTAGAAGATGCAAATCTTGGGATAGAGGGAACTTTATCATATAGTGTATTCAACAATAGTGATGCGATTACAAGAAGTATAAGAATTAAGAATGTATCGGACGACACCATTTACTTAGATAAGATTATGAGTATGTGTTTAGATATGGATGATGACAATTATAGAATGCTTGTACTTCATGGTTCTTGGGCGCGAGAACGCCATATCGAATACCGAAAGATAGGATATGGAAAGCAAAGCGTAAGTTCAATAAGGGGAGAGTCATCTCATCAAGAACATCCTTTTATTGCGCTAGTAGGGGAAAATACAACTCAAGCCTATGGGGATGTATATGGATTTAATTTTGTATATTCTGGAAATTTCATAGGGCAGGTAGAAAAAAATCAATTTAACTCCCTTAGGGTGGTGATGGGGATTCACCCAGAATATTTTGCATTTAAGCTCGTTCCGGGCGATGAATTCTATGCACCAGAGGTGGTTATGGTATACACAAATCAGGGATTAGGACATATGACTAGAACCTATCATGATTTGTATCGTAACCATTTAATGAGAAGTTCGTTTCTTAGGAAATCAAGACCGGTATTAATTAATAACTGGGAAGCCACATATTTTGATTTTGATAATGAAAAACTATTAGATATAGCCAAAACTGCTAAAGAATGTGGTATTGAAATGTTGGTTATGGATGATGGGTGGTTTGGAAACCGTAATGACGATAATTCGTCTCTTGGGGACTGGTGGGTTAATGAGACTAAAATAAAGGGTGGATTAAAAAAGCTTGTTGATGATGTAAATGAGATTGGGCTTAAGTTTGGTATTTGGTTTGAGCCGGAGATGATATCACCAGACTCTCGATTGTATCGTCAGCATCCAGACTGGGCTATTGCAATACCGGGCAGAATTCCCTGCAGAAGTCGAAATCAATATGTGTTGGATATTACTCGCAAGGAGGTTAGAGACTATGTATATAATTGCTTAGCAACTATACTTAAGTCAGCAAATATCGATTATGTTAAATGGGACATGAATCGACAACTTACAGATATTAGTAGTGCACGGCTTGAAGCGGATAGACAGGGAGAATTGATGCATAGATATGTGCTGGCTTTATATGAGATGCAAGAGCGCCTTATTGCAGAATTTCCAAATCTACTTTTAGAAAATTGCTCTGGTGGTGGAGCTAGATTTGATCCGGGAATGCTTTATTATAGTCCGCAGATATGGTGCTCGGATAATACAGATGCGATTGAGCGATTATCTATTCAAGGGGGAACGGCGCTTATTTATCCACTTTCCACAATGGGGGCTCATGTTTCGGTCTGCCCTAATCATACGGTTGGACGAGTAACGCCTTTTGAAACAAGAGGAAATGTGGCCCTTGCTGGAACCTTTGGATATGAGCTAGATGTTACAAAACTATCAAAAGAAGAGAAAGAAGCTATTCCGAAACAAATAGCGACATACAAAAAGTTTAACAAGCTTATAAGAGAAGGCGATTATTATCGTTTGGCATCATATAGGGAGAATAATTACTATGATTGTTATCAGGTGGTTAGCAAAGATAAGTCAGAGGCTTTGATTACTTTTGTGCAGGTACTCAGTCAGCCTAATATGCATAGTATTAAAATTAAGCTTCAGGGGCTTGATGATAATAAAATATATAAAATTTCAGGCAGTGAAGAATCTCATTACGGGGAAACATTAAAAAACGCAGGGCTCTTAATAGAACGGCTAAATGGTGATTTTCAATCTAAGTTAATTCATTTGACAGAACAATAATATATTCTGTGGCATGGAAAATACTGATTAATAGATGCAGGTGATATCTTAAATGGGTATCACCTGTATTTTTATGATTAAAATAAAGCTAAAATAATTAAAAATTAGCTAATACGAGTAGAATTGAACGAAAATAAAGGTAAAAACATACATAAAACATATTAAATAATTGTACAATATACTAAAAATTGCCCTAAATACAATATCGAATGATAAAATGCAATAATAATAGATGATTAAATTATTTAAGCAAATATAATTAAATTAAGCTTAATACAGAGCGTAATTAACTAGGAGGTAAAGAATAGTGAAAAGGAAAAAAGTATTGGCAAGTCTATTAGCATGCTCAATGCTGATAGCAACAGCGGGATGTGGTTCTTCGGCTGGTAACAATGGTTCAGGGGCTACTTCTGATGAGGGGTTGAAATCATATGCTGACATAGTGTTAGGGGAAGATTTCACTGATTTGGAAGCAACTATCACAATGTTCAATCACCGTACAGATATGGATTCGGATGATTACGGCGGAGTTAATTGGAAACAGTATCTTGCAGAGTTTAATAAGGTATATCCAAATATTACTGTGCAGATTACAACTGACACTAATTATGCCGATGATGCTCTTACACATCTTCAATCTGGTGATTATGAAACAATTATGGGAATACCTGCACTTGACGCATCTGACTTAAGTACTTACTTCATCTCTTATGGAGATATTGACACAATGTCAAAGGAAGTGAACTACGCAGATACGTGGATGTATCAAAAACAGGTTTATGGTGTGGCATCAACAGCTACAACACAGGGAATTGTATATAACAAGAAGGTTTTTGCAGATGCAGGTATCACAGACCTTCCTCAAACACCTGATGATTTCATAGCTGCATTACAACAGATTAAGGATAACACAGATGCTATCCCACTTTACACAAATTATGCAGCTGGTTGGACAATGGGAGCTTGGGACGCTTATTCAGGAATTAATGCAACTGGAGACAACACATATGCTAATCAGAAGATGCTGCATACAAAAGATCCATTTAAGGATTATGGCGATGGAACACATCCATATGCAGTTTACAAGATTTTATATGATGCAGTTGCAAATGGTCTCACTGAGGAAGATTACACAACTACAGACTGGGAAGGCTGCAAGGGAATGATGAACAGCGGAAAGATTGGCTGTATGGTACTTGGTTCATGGGCTGTTCCTCAGATGAAAGCAGCAGGCGAGAATGCAGATGATATTGGCTATATGGCATTCCCAATTACAGTAGATGGAACACAATATGCATGGGCAGGTGCTGACTATAGCTATGGCATCAATGTTAATGCTACTACAGAAGAAAAGCAGGCTGCACTTGTGTTTGTTAAGTGGCTTACTGAGGAGTCTGGATTCTCATACAACGAAGACGGACTTCCTGTAGATGCATCAAGTACTGAGACAAAGCTTTCATTTGATGGCGTAGAATTCCTCAGTAATGAACCTTCACTTGAAGGAGAGGAAGATTTACTTAATGAGCTTAATGCCGAATCTGAACTTAACATTAATAATGGTGGAGATAGAAAGATTCAGGAAATTATTGAACATGCGTCAAATGGAGATATGAGCTTTGATGAAATCATGGCTTCTTGGAATGAAGCGTGGTCTGATGCACAGGATTCCTGTGGAGCAGAAATACAGTATTAAGCTGCTGGATTTCAATGAACGTTTATTATTAATAGTTTAATAATTGGGGCAATTTGGGGAGAGCCAAAGGCTTAATATGCTCTCCCTAAATTTTTGCCCAAACAATATTTTTAAAAGAAAGCGGGAGGAATTATTAATGGCAATCGCGCTAGAGAATACAAGGAAATGGATAAAAAGTAGGAAGGGTCAACAGATTCTAATTTGCGTGGGGTTCGCTGCGATTCCGCTGTTCTTGCTTTTCTTGTTTACTTATCTTCCTTTTGGGGAAATGGTTAAATTCAGTTTTTATAAAATGAAATATTCCACCCCTGTTGATAAAAGGGTTTTCGTAGGATGGAAAAATTATATTGATGTTTTTAATAGAAAAGATTGTTTTGGGGCGCTGAAGCTGAGCGTTTATTATTGCGTAGGAGCTATTGTACAGCTGATTTTATCGCTTTATCTTGCAACAATACTGAGCTTTAAGGTAAGGGGCGGAAATCTATTTAAGGGACTCATGTTTTTCCCTTATCTAATTAGCGGTATAGCTATTGGTTTTATTTTTAAATTTTTTTATACAAGAGGTTTTGTGTTTGACACAATGCTTCAGTGGATTGGTCTTAATGTAGAAAATCATCCATATTGGCTGAAGGATCAGAGGATTAACAACTGGTCTTTGGTGGCCACATCAGTGTGGCGTTATTTTGGGCAGAACATGGTGCTTTTTGTAGGAGCCATCATGTCTGTGGACGCAGAACTGTATGAAGCTGCTCAGCTAGATGGTGCAAATAAATTTCAGCAGTTTAAGAATATTATACTGCCAAGTATCAAAACGATTGTAACTTTAAATATTATTCTTTCGATTACAGGTTCACTTTCAGCATTTGAGCAGCCTTATGTAATTACGGATGGAGCAAATGGCACAGGAACTTATTTTGTTGTAATGAACGAGATTGCGCATACAAGTCAAAAAGTTGGTCTTGCTAGTGCTATGGCGGTAATTCTTCTTCTTATTATATTCGCATGTACGATACTTCAGAAGCTATTCTTCAAGTACATTTTTAGAGATGCGGAAAGTGAAGAAGAATCCTATGAGGCAAAAAGGGCAAGAATTAAAGCGCAAAAGGCTGCGGCTAAGGCAGAAAAGAAAGCTTTACGACAAGCCAAAGTTGGAAATTAAGGGGTGGAACAAATGAAAAGAAAACAATTATCAATAAAAGCTGCAATTATAAACTTTCTTAAATATTTCTCCCTGCTATTCTTTGGTTTTGTTGCAGTGATACCTGTAGTTTCGTGTGTAATCACAGCGTTCAAAACATCTGAAGAATACCAGTCAACTAATGTAATGACATTGCCTGAAAGCTGGTTGAATTTTGATAACTTTATCCAAGCATATAGTGCGGCAAACATGGGAAGGGCTTTTTTGAACTCTTTGATTGTTATGATTAGTGTGCTTATCGTTTCAATCATTATAGGAACACAGCTTGCTTATGTTCTTAATAGATTCAAATTCCCAGGAAATAAATTAATAAGAAATATGTTTTTGTTTGCTTCATTATTACCAGGTGTTGCAATGCAAGTTACGGTTTACAACATTATGTCCTCTCTTGGGCTAATTAATCACTTGTATGGTTACATAATAATGATGTGCGGTACAGATGTTATTTCCATATATATATTTATTCAGTTTATGGAAAATATACCAGTATCCCTGGACGAATCAGCTATTATCGACGGCGCATCCTATTGGACGATTTATTGGAAGATAATGCTTCCTCTGCTTAAGCCTGCGATTATCACATCCTGCATTTTAAAGGGTGTAGGTGTTTACAACGAATACTATGCGGCAAATCTTTATCTTCAGGACAAAGATTTGCACACCATTGCTACTTCTCTTTATACCTTTGTTGGACCAATGGGAAGTCAATATAACCTAATATGTGCGGGAGTTATTATTTCGCTTTTGCCGGCGCTTATAGTATTTATTATTTTCCAAAAACAGATTTATAGTGGCATCACAGCTGGTGCAGTAAAGGGGTAAAAATGTTTGTTGATGAAGTAAAAAAAGAATTAAATAGCCATATTATTCCATTTTGGATGTCGCTAAAGGACGATGTCAACGGTGGGTATTACGGCTATATGGATTATAATCTCAATCTTTTTGTAGAGGCATCAAAAGGAGTAATTCTAAATAGCAGAATCACCTGGTTCTTTTCTAATTCGTACATGCGAATTAAAAACGAAAAACTCTTGGCATGTGCTAGACATGGATATGAGTTTTTGAGAGATAAGTGTATTGATAAGAAAAATGGTGGAGTCTATTGGGAGATGGACTACAAAGGAAATCCTATAGACACAACAAAGCATACATATAATCAAGCCTTCGCAATCTATGCGCTGTGCGCATATTATGAAGCATCTGGAGAAAAAGAAGCCCTTGAGCTTGCGATGAATATTTACGACTTGATTGAGGAAAAATGTACTGATGAGTATGGCTATCTTGAAGCTTTTACTGTTGATTTCAAGCCGGAGTCTAATGAAAAGCTTTCGGAGAATGGTGTTATGGCTGAAAAGACAATGAACACATTGCTTCATGTGCTGGAAGGATATACACAGTTATATAAAGTAAGCCAATCAGAGAAAGTAAAGAAGAGTATCTATTGGATTTTAGATATTTTTGAGACTAAGGTATACAACCCAGCATTAAAGCGTCAAGAAGTGTTTTTTGATAAAACATACAACTCAATTATTGATCTTCATTCCTATGGTCACGATATTGAAACAGCATGGCTTGTGGATAGAACTTTGGAGATTTTAGAAGATTCTGAAATAGAGAATAGATTAAATGAAATAACAAAGGAACTGACAGAGCAGACTTATAAAGTGGCCTTTAATGGAAAATCCTTTGCAAATGAATGTGAGAAAGGCGTAGTTGATGGAAATAGTGTGTGGTGGGTTCAAGCTGAGGCTGTTGTTGGCTTTATAAACGGCTGGCAAAAGACAGGAAATGTGAAATATTTGGATGCTGCTCTGGCACTTTGGGATTATATCAAAGAAAAACTTATAGACAAGCGTGAGGGCTCTGAATGGTACTGGCTTTTAGATGAAGAAGGTAATCCAGTGGAAGGAAAACCTATTGTTGAGCCTTGGAAATGTCCATATCACAATGGTCGAATGTGCTTTGAAGTTATGGACAGACTTAAAAAAGGTAAAGGAGAATGCATTGATGCATGAGAGATACTTTATAGAAAAAGAAAAGCAGGAAAGACTTTTAAATAGAAAAAACGTAAAAGCGGATTTTTACAACGGAATATATGATCGTTATGTATATCCGGTTTTGACTAGAGAACATATTCCGCTTACATGGAGATATGATCTTAATCCTGAGACAAATCCCTATTTTATGGAACGTCTAGGTATTAATGCGGTAATGAATTCAGGTGCTATCTATTTGAATGGAAAGTACTATCTAGTAGCTCGTATTGAGGGTAATGACAGAAAATCTTTTTTTGGAATTGCTGAAAGTGATAATGGAATCGATGGCTTTAAGTTTTGGGATTATCCTATTCTTCTTGATGATGTATGTCCAGAGGAAACTAACGTATATGATATGAGACTTACCCAACATGAGGATGGATACATATATGGTGTTTTCTGTTCTGAAAGTAAGGATACATCTGTAAATGATTTATCTGCCGCTGTTGCAGCAGCAGGGATTGTTAGAACAAAGGATTTAAAGAAATGGGAGAGACTTGATAATCTCACAACTCTAAAAAGTCCACAGCAGAGAAATGTTGTTTTACATCCAGAGTTTGTAGATGGAAAGTATGCATTCTATACACGTCCTATGGATGATTTTATTGATACAGGTAGCGGAAGTGGTATCGGATTTGGATTGTGTGAAGATATTACTCATGCTGTTATCGACCAGGAGAAAATGACTAGCATCAGAAAGTACCACACTATTACTGAGGCGAAAAACGGTGCTGGAGCTACACCTATTAAGACCGATAGATGTTGGCTACATATTGCCCATGGTGTTAGAAATACAGCTGCAGGACTTCGTTATGTAATATATGCCTTTGCAACAGATTTGAAAGATCCAAGCAAGGTCATTGCAGAGCCATCTGGACTTTTGATTGGACCTAGGGGAAAAGAACGAGTGGGAGATGTTTCAAATGTTGTATTTACAAATGGTGCAATTGTAAACGAAAACAAAGAACTATTCATTTATTATGCATCCAGTGATACAAGAATGCATGTGGCTACAACTACTATTGATAAAATGCTTGATTATGTATTTAACACACCATCTGATCCAGGTCGTTCAGTTGAGTGTGTTGCACAAAGATGTGATTTGATTAAAAGAAATTTAGAGTTTTTGAATGATAACTAGGAGGGTAAGAAATGGGAAAGTATACAATGATTAGCCCAGAAGTGAAAAATGTTCCTTGGCAGGATAAACCAGAGGGACTAAAAGGGGCACCAATCTGGAGGTATGATGAGAATCCAATTATAGATAGAAATCCAGTGGAGGGTGTTGCGCGCATTTTCAATAGTGCAGTTATGCCATATGGGGATGAATTTGTCGGTGTTTTTCGTGGGGAGCAGACAAACGGTATTCCTTATATATATTTAGGACACAGTAAGGATGCTATCCATTGGGATTTCGAACCAGAAAAAATTCAATTTGTAGATGAAGATGGAAAGTTATTTATGCCAAGATATGCTTACGACCCTCGCCTTGTTAAGGTTGAGGATGCGTATTACATCATTTGGTGTCAGGATTTCTATGGCGCTTCAATAGGCGTGGCTAAGACAACTGATTTCAAGAAGTTTGTGCGCCTTGAAAATCCATTTATTCCATTTAATAGAAATGCGGTGTTATTTCCAAGAAAGATTAATGGCAACTATGTAATGCTTTCTCGTCCATCAGACAGTGGTCATACTCCATTTGGAGATATTTTTCTCAGTGAGAGCCCTGATATGGTTTACTGGGGAAAGCACAGACATGTAATGGGTAAAGGCTCTGAATGGTGGGAGTCAGTAAAGATTGGTGGAGGCGCTGCTCCAATCGAGACATCAGAGGGGTGGCTACTTTTCTATCATGGTGTATCTGGTACCTGTAATGGATTTGTGTATTCAATTGGTGGAGCAATTTTAGACATTGACAATCCTTCAAAGGTCAAGTATCGCTGTGAGAATTTTCTTCTTACACCAGAAAAATGGTATGAGGAGCGAGGATTTGTGCCTAATGTATGTTTCCCATGTGCCACTATACATGATTCAAAGACAGGCAAAATAGCTCTTTACTATGGAGCGGCAGATAGTTATGTGGGCCTTGCATTTACAAATCTGGATGAAATTATTGATTACATTAAAGAAAATAGCGTTGTAACTGAAGAAGATACCGAAATAGGCAGAAGATAAATAGGAAAAGGGAAGGTAAATACCATGTTTATTAGGTCAGATAATGAGTTTTTAGAATATTGCGGAAGGATTGATTGTGAGGCTGAGAAAAAGGTATTTATCTACCCTTGTTCGTATGTAAAGCTGAAGTTTAAAGGTAAATATTTAAAGGCGATAATTGATAATAATCACAGCTATTGGGAAAATTATTTAGGCTGCATTATAGATGGAAGACAAACAAAGATTAAACTTTCAAATGACAATTGTAAGCAAGAGCTGATTCTAATGGAAAATATAGATAGTAGTGAGCATGAGGTTATGCTTTTCAAGCGTCAGGACAGTTGTCATGAAATCGGATTATACGGATTTGAGGCGGATGAGGATGCTGTGCTATTACAGCTTCCTGAAAAACCGGAAGGTAAAATCGAAGTTTATGGAGATAGTGTCTCTGCTGGAGAGGTATCAGAGGCTTTTGATTATAAAGGGAAGCCGGATCCTGCTTGGCATATGGGTGAGCTCTCTAACAGTTACTATTCATATGCTTGGCTTACAGCCAGAAAGCTAAATGCTCAGATACACGATATTGCACAGGGAGGTATTGCGCTTCTAGATAATACGGGATGGTTTAATGAACCTAATTATATTGGGATGGAATCTGTGTATGATAAGGTGCGCTACAATCCTGTTTTAGGAAATTCTACAAAATGGAATTTTGATAAATATACTCCAGACGTAGTTATAGTTGCTATAGGGCAAAATGATAATCATCCAAATGATTATATGGCAGAAGATTATAATTGTACCCTGGCAAAAAAATGGAGAGAGCATTATCGAAACTTCGTGTTAAAGTTGAGAGCAATTTATCCTGAAGCACATATAGTTTTGTGTACGACTATATTGGAGCATCATAAAAATTGGGATAATTCTATAGAGGAAGTCTGTAAGGGAATTGCAGATGAAAAAATACATCATTTTCTTTTTGAAAAGAATGGTTCTGGTACACCAGGGCACATTAGATTGCAGGAAGCAGAGAAAATGTCTGATGAGCTTGCTGAATATATTGAAGGCTTTGGTATATCTAGTTTAAGAAGAGGTGAATGCTGATGAGAGAATACATTAAATATAAAGAGAGCATAAGTAATAGGGGCAACCTGTTTAGATTGAAGCAAGTAATGAAAAAAGCAAATGCTAAAGAGGAAATTACCATTGGATTCATTGGAGGCTCTATTACTCAAGGATCCTTATCTACTTCTCCTCATAATTGTTATGCTTGGAAGGTTTTCGAGTGGTGGACAGGAAATTTTAAAACTACGGATATTAAATATGTAAATGCAGGAATAGGAGGAACTACTTCGCATTTTGGAGCTGCAAGAGTAGAGGCGGATTTGCTCAGTAAAAATCCTGATTTAGTGTTTGTAGAATTTTCTGTAAATGATGAAAGTGATGACCATTATTTGGAGACTTATGAAGGACTTGTTAGACATGTTTATCAGAGTGAAACTGCACCGGCTGTAGTACTTATCAGTAATGTTTTTTATGATACGGGGGCGAATGCGCAATTGCAGCATTCAAAAGTGGCTCGCCATTATGAGCTGCCTCTTATTAGTATGCAGAGTGCTATTTATACTTCTGTTAGAGATGGGCTAATTGTTGCAAAAGATATTACACCGGATAATTTGCATCCAAATGATATGGGACATGAGCTTGTAGCTTCAGTGATTAATTATTTCTTGGACAGAACATTGCAGGAAGTGTTGATTGGTGAGCAGCCATCGTTTGTGCAAAAGGGTTTTTCTGAGCCCCTTACTGCTAATACCTATGAAGCAGCTGTAAGAATAGATAACAGAAATTATAAGGCTTCGTTCACTGGCTTTTCGGAGGATGAATGCGCGCAAAAGGATATTACTGATTGCTTTAAAAATGGATGGCTTTCAGATGGACAGAATTGTGAAATTACATTTGAAGTTGAGTGCAGCGGTGCTGCAATTCAATATCGTAAATACGTATCGAAGAATGCTCCTATAGCAAATGTTTTTGTTGATGATGAAAAAGTTGCAGAATTAGATGCTAATTTTGAGGAAACTTGGGGAGATAAATTAGAGCTTACTACGGTAATGGAACATAGGGAACTTAAGATCCACAAGATTAAAGTAGTGATAGAGGATTGTAAAAATACAATGAATCCATTTAATTTGGTTTCTGTAATTTTGGCCAGATAGGAAGTGAGAATTATGTTTAATGAGGATTTTGTATGGGGCGTTGCAAGTAGCGCATATCAAATAGAAGGTACGGACCCAGATGATGGAAGAGGGGAAATGATATGGGATGATTTCCTCGCTGAGGGTAACGGTTATGCCAACCAGACAGCAGAGGTTTCTTGTGACCATATGCATCGATATAAGGACGACTATGCTCTTATGAAAAATATGGGCATTAAGGCATATCGATTTTCTCTTAATTGGTCTAGGATTCTTCCAGAGGGTACTGGAGAAGTGAATCAAAAAGCTATTGCTATGTATCGCGATATGATTCTCACAATGAAAGCAAACGGTATAGAGCCTTATATCACATTGTTTCATTGGGAATTCCCTAAAGCGCTGTATCACAAGGGGGGATGGATGAATTCTGAGGTGGTGAATTGGTTTGGGGAATATGCAAAAGTTGTTGCTGAGAATTTCTCAGATATTTGCACAAACTTCATTACTTTTAATGAACCTCAGTGTGTGGTGCTCTTGGGGCATATGACAGGTGAACATGCTCCTGGAATAAAGGTTTCGATAAAAGATTCTTTTTTGATTGCTCATAATCTATTAAAAGCACATGGGCAGGGTGTTATTAACCTAAGGAAATTTGCAAAGCAAGATATTAAAATCGGTTTTGCGCCTACTGGAGGAGTTGCATACCCTTTTACAGATTCCAAAGAGGACATTGAGGCAGCTAAAAAGGTGTATTTTGGATTTGATAATCCTATTGAAAGATGGGCGTGGAACGTTTCTTGGTTTTCTGACCCTGTTTTTTTAGGGCATTATCCAGAAGAAGGATTAAAAAAATATTCAAACTATCTACCGGATATTACTGAAGAAGATATGACTCTCATCCATCAACCAATAGATTTTATGGGGCAGAATATTTACAACGGATATTATATTCGAAGCGGAAAAAATGGTAAGCCGGAGTACGTTGAACGTGAAATAGGAAGTCCTGTGACTGCAGTGGATTGGCCTATTACTCCGAAAGCTTTTTATTATGGAATCAAGTTTTTGACAGAGAGATATCCATATCCTTTGTATATAACTGAAAATGGAATGGCCTGTCACGATAATATATCTCCAGACGGAAGAGTTCATGATTTTGATCGCATAACCTTTTTGGATGAATATATCAGTGAAATGCAGCATGCAATGCAAGAGGGTGCTGATGTTCGTGGATATTTTTGTTGGACATTTCTTGATAATTTGGAGTGGGAGAAGGGATTTAAAGAGCGATTTGGTTTAGTGTACGTGGATTACCATAATCAGCGTAGGATTGTTAAGGATTCAGGATACTGGTATAAGCGTCTTATTGAGACAAATGGTATGAATCTATCCGCGAATACGATAAATAAAGAAATCCTATTTTTAGAGCCTGTTTGCACTCATAACATCTGGGGTGGTTCAAAACTTCATGATGATTTTGGTTATAAGGAAGAGGGCTCAGATGTTGGAGAATGCTGGGGAATATCAGCTCATCCTAATGGAGATGGAACAAATAAATATGGAGCATTTGAAGGCTGGAAGCTTTCAGAACTTTGGGAAAAGCATCCGGAAGTCTTCGGAAATCTTGATTTAGATAGATTCCCTCTTTTAGTGAAACTTATAGATGCTAGAGATGACCTTAGTATTCAGGTACATCCAGATGATAGTTATGCAAAGGTTCATGAGAATGGAAGCTTTGGCAAGACAGAATGCTGGTATGTGCTGGATTGTCCTGAAAATGCAAGTCTTGTGATTGGCCACAATGCCACATCAAAAGAGGATCTTGAAGAAATGATTGAAAATGGTAGATGGAATGATTTGATTAGAGAAATACCGGTGAGGAAGGGAGACTTTATTCAGATTGATCCTGGTACAGTTCATGCAATCAAGGGTGGATTACTTATTCTCGAAACTCAACAGAACAGTGACATAACCTATCGTGTATACGATTATGACAGACTTTCCAATGGCAAGCCTCGTGAACTTCATATAAAGCAGAGCGAGGATGTAATAACGGTTCCTGCAAAGGACCCACAAAAGTGTCTGATTCATACACAAAATTCAATAACAAATGAGCTGGTTCCACTTTTTAGTTGCGATTATTACAGCGTGTTCCATCTTAATCTGGATGGAGATATAGCTTTTAGACAGAAATATCCATTCCTAAATATGACTGTTACAGATGGAAGTGGAATTATTAACGGTCAGCCAATAAATAAAGGAGATAATTTTATAATTCCTTGTGGGTTTGGGACTGTTGAGATCACTGGTAAATTGCAGGCAGTATTATCTACTGCAGACAGAATAAAGGAAAAGGATGCGGAAAATGAGCTATTTATCGATTTACGAAGAGTGGTGTGAGAAAGCCACTGAGGATGCAGAGGTTGTTGCGGAATTAAAGGCCATGGCAGCGGATGAAGCAAAAATAGAAGATGCATTTTACAGAAATTTGGCTTTCGGTACAGGAGGTCTTAGAGGTGTAATTGGCGCAGGAACTAATCGAATGAATATTTATACTGTGGCCAAGGCGTCACAGGGGTTGGCTAACTATGTCATCAAGAATTATCACCCTAGGGGAAGAAGAATTGCTGTTAGCTATGATTCAAGAATTAAATCGGATTTGTTTGCGAAGACTGCAGCTGCAGTATTTGCTGCAAATGGAATAAAGGTATTTATCTATTCTGAATTAATGCCTACACCATGCCTGTCCTATGGGGTTAGAGCTCTTGACTGTGCTGCTGGAATTATGATTACAGCATCCCATAACCCATCTAAATACAACGGATATAAGGTATATGGTAAGGATGGATGTCAGATTACAACAGAGGCTGCTGATGAAATATTAAAGGAAATAGAAGATGTTGATGATTTGTTTGAGACAGTTAAAAAGATTGATTATGAGGCTGCATTACAAAATGGTTATGTGGAATTTATAAATGAAAACGTATATACGGATTTCATAAATGAGGTATTAAGACAAAGCTTAATTAACAAAGATGAAATTAATAAGGATTTTGCTATAGTATATTCTCCATTAAATGGCACGGGACTGAAGCCAGTTACAAGAGCTTTAAAGGAAGCTGGGTACACGAGTATTTCCTTGGTTGAAGAGCAGAAGAATCCTGATGGAACCTTTCCTACTTGCCCATATCCTAATCCTGAAATTAAAGAGGCTATGGCCCTTGGTATTGAATACGCAAAGCAGAAAAATGCTGACCTTTTATTAGCGACAGACCCAGATTGCGACAGAGTTGGTATAGCTGTTAAGAATTCAGATGGAGAGTACGTGCTCTTATCAGGAAATCAGACAGGCTGTCTTTTGCTTGACTACGTTTGTTCCATGCGTGTTAAAAATGGAACAATGCCTGCTGATGCAGAGATGGTGAAGACGATTGTCACTACTGATTTAGGCCAGCAGATTGCTGAAAATTATGGCGTTAATACTGTAAATGTTCTGACAGGCTTTAAGTTTATTGGTGAGGAAATAGGTCGTCTTGAAAAGCGGGGGAAAGTGGACTCGTATATCTTTGGTTTTGAAGAGAGCTACGGATATCTTAGCGGTTCTTATGTAAGAGATAAAGATGCTGTTGATGGCGCGTTGCTTATCTGTGAAATGTTCGCCTATTACAAAACTCAGGGAATAAGCTTGATTGATAAGTTGCAGGAACTGTATTCAAAGTATGGTTATTGCTTAAATTCACTTTATTCTTATGAGTTCGAGGGCTCATCTGGTCTGGGAAAGATGCAGAGCATTATGAACTCTATGAGAGAGGATATGTCAGAGATTGCAGATATTAAGATAGTAAAAAAAGATGATTATCTTAAAGGAATAGATGGGTTGCCAAAATCTGATGTGATTAAGTTTTATCTTGAAGATAATGGCTCTGTAGTTGTTCGCCCATCGGGAACGGAACCTAAGATGAAAATTTATATATCTATCAGTGCAGAGAATGAGGAGTCTGCATATGCAATAGAAAAGAAAATAATATCCTTTATGGAACAGCTTTTGAAATAATCATTTTCGTATGTTTGAGAAATGGTATGCTTTGGCACCCTTTATTGAGGGTGCCATTTTTATAGTGATTTTAGTTATAAAATATGAGAAAATATTATTTAATGTAAATTAAAGGGTGAACCTAAATAAGGAACAGATATGTTATTCAATTCATATATTTTTATATTTTTATTTTTACCAATTTGCATAGTGGGATATTTCCTCTTAAACAAGACGGGGAAGTATCAGTTGGGGAGAGCTTTTTTGCTGGGCATGTCCCTTTGGTTTTACGGTTATTTTAATCCAGCATATCTGCTGATTATTGTTTCTAGTGTCTGCATCAACTATCTATTTTATCTATGGATGAGCAGATTGCAGCAGCAGGATAATAATAAATTCCGCAAGCCGGTTATGATTTTTGCAGTGGCGGTTAACTTAGGAATTATCGGCTACTTCAAATACATGGATTTCTTCATTGAAAATGTAAATGCTGTTGCAGGTACTGATTGGCCACTTAAGCATATTATGTTGCCACTTGGAATCAGCTTTTTTACATTCCAGCAGATTTCCTTCATTGTAGATACCTACCGTGGACAGGTTCCTAAATATGATTTCCTTACATACGCTTGCTATGTGACATTTTTTCCACAGCTAGTTGCAGGACCAATCGTGACTCATGATGAGCTGGTTCCTCAGCTTTTGGATACTAGCAAGAAGAAAATCGATTGGGATAACATGGCAAAGGGCTTTTATATTTTTGCCCTGGGTCTGGGTAAAAAGGTGCTGATTGCGGATGTGTTTGGTGGTGCTGTTAACATAGGCTATGGAAATATAGCAACACTTCAGGCTACTAATGCTATCGTGGTAATGTTTGCCTATAGCATTCAGCTTTATTTTGATTTTAGTGGATACTGCGATATGGCCATGGGTCTTGGCAAGATGCTTAATATTGATTTGCCACTTAATTTTGACAGTCCATACAAGGCTCTTAATCTGGCTGATTTTTGGAATCGTTGGCACATGACTCTTGGTCGATTTTTCACTAGATATGTCTATATTCCACTTGGCGGCAATCGCAAGGGAAATATGAGAACATACTTCAACATTTTCATTGTATTTTTGCTCAGTGGTTTTTGGCACGGCGCAGCATGGACCTTTGTAATTTGGTCAGTGCTCAACGGACTTCTTGTTATAGTGACCAGGATGTTTAAGAAGGCATTTGATGCTATGCCATCAGTGCTTGGATGGCTGATTTGCCAGGTGTATTTTAGTATGTCCCTGGTGTTCTTTAGAGCAGCCAGAACTAGAGATGCTATAGATTTCTTTAAGCAGATTTTTCATTTGAATTTTACAAGCATATATAAAAATATTATGACAGCATTTGCGACCCCTGGGCTAAAGTTTCTTCTTGATGGCTCAGCACTTGCAAATTCACTGCCATTAATTTACGCGGCCATCTACTATGTGATAGCCCTAGTGATTATTATAGGATGTAAAAATGCCCATGAAAAAATGGTGGCATTTAAGCCTAATGTGCGAAGCCTGCTTTGGACTGTGGTGCTCTTTGTTACCAGTGTTCTGTCCTTCAGCGGTATCAGTACATTCCTCTACTTCAATTTTTAAAATTATGAAGAATATAATAAGTGAGCTAGAGTAGTAAACAAGCTCTTAGCTTACTTAAGCGAAACGTGTATTGTTGAGCGAAGTAAGACTAAGGCTTGTTCACGTAACTCTAGCGGAGTAAATTAATATGATAAAAAATGTTAAAAGCTGGTTGGTATGTGCCTTGGTGCTGGTACTAGTGGTGCTTGGGATTGTAGGTGGAACTATCGCTTACATTGACCCATATTTTCACTACCACAAGCCACAGCCTAACCTATACTATGAACTTGATAATCAGCGAAGCCAAAATGATGGCATCATCAAGAGATTTGATTATGATGGCATGATTATTGGTACTTCTATGTCGGAAAATTTCAAGACAAGCGAGGCGGAGGAGCTCTTTGGAGGTACCTTCATAAAGGTTCCATTTGCTGGTGGCACATACAAGGAGCAAAATGAAAATATTGCAAATGCCATAGCAGCTAATCCAAATTTAAAAACAGTGATTCGCCCACTTGATTACGCATATATAATAGACGAGCCTGACAGAATCAGAGATGATTTGGGCGATTACCCAGAGTACCTTTATGATAATAATCCATTTAACGATGTAAACTATATTTTCAATAAAGAGATTTTATTTGACATCTGCCTTCCTATGATTCAAAAGTCTATAGCAGGAGCACCAGCAGGAATCACTAGCTTTGACGACTATTCCAACTGGATGGATGAGGCTACATTTGGGGCTAAGGCAGTTTTAGGAGCCAGGACTGAATTTGCGCCAGCTCCATACAAGGTGCCT
>JAEEGF011584594.1_pt1 | contig 29769 bp, 21 predicted proteins | sample 9134171 | NCBI WGS metagenome assembly JAEEGF01 (sample SAMN16246542, study PRJNA631951) | gut metagenome | biome: gut microbiome; feature: rumen; material: AP-attached | host: Bos | place: Iran: Karaj | collected 2018-10 | reverse complement strand
GGTTTCCGTGGGCGAGAATATCCATTTGGCATGTTTTACGCCCACGCCTCAAAAAAGTGTAGGCAGGTTTTCTCATTTCCTGGTTTTCCGCCTACGATTGGGCTGATTTCTGTAGGCGGAAAAAGACAATTGTCTTGTTTCTTGCCTATCGAAAAGGCTAAATTGGGCTGAAAACAATTGAATTCATGAAACACGCCTATGGAAAAAGCGGGGGTCCGAGGGCAGAAATCGCGTAAATGAGAAAACCCGCCCACGCAAAAAAAGTGTGTAGGCGGAATATGACAATTATTCTCATTCCCGCCCATCAAACCGTGTTCAAATCAACATGCGCCGGCCCGTTATGGGAGATCACGAGTTGATCAGTCCACACACAAGCCTGTATGCAGTCCCGATACGAATACTTGTCTCTGCTGCCCGCCCCGGCGTGCTTGTCCCCCGGACGATATGGTTGAGGTCTTCTGATACAGCGACGTCCCCGGAGAGGACAGGTCCGAAGTGAGCGATTATTAGCGAGCGAAGGAACCTGACTCGGAGGGGAAGAGCGTGAACCGGGGGCTTTCGAAACAAGCACGCCGTGGTGGGCAGCAGAGACAGGTATTCGTCTAGGGCAATTCAAGAGCCTGTATGCGCCTTCCCCCGGTTCAAAAGCGGCGTGCGGGAGAAAACATCGAAGCGAACGATTCAGTACGTTCCCCGAAGTTTCTGGCCCATGCAAGCTGGCCTGACCGAAACTGCCGTCTGTCTGAGCGACCGGACGAATCGACAGCCGCCGTAAAGGCGGCTGAGATGCGGGAGGGAGCGAGTTAAGGCAGTTTCGAGCGTCAGGCCGTGAAGCAGGGGACATGTGAAACTTCGAGGGGACGATGCGTCTAGTGAGCGGAGATGTTTTCTCCTGAAGCGCCGCGTATGCGGCATACAAAAAGGCGCATACAGGCCGGGGGACCCACAGACATAAAAACGGCGCCCGGCCGAGAGGCGGGGCGCCGTGAGTGTGGCGCGGGGGGCGCCGTGTGGTTGTGTGGCGGGTTGTCAGGCGGGCACTTTGATGACGATTTTCCTGACCGCCATGGGGGCCGTGCCGTAGACGTGCGGTTTATGGGCCTCGTCGATGGAAACGATGCAGAGATCGCCCTTCTTCAGATAGATCCAGGTCGCGGGCTCTTCCACTTCCTTGTAGAAAGTGATGTCATTTCCCGTGTCATAGGGCTTGGACACTTCAAGGCCGGTCCGCGGACGGACACCGATGATCTCGTCGCCTTCCACCATGTAGTGGATGTCATAGTAGCGCTCGTGGGTCTCAAACTCCAGCTCTTCGCGCGGCTGAGTCGTGTAGGCCTGCACACTCGCGCGGACGCCCTCTTCGAGGTCGATCCAGCCCAGCGGAAGCTCGCCAAGGTCTTTACGACGCAGGAATTCAAAGGCTACCCGGAATTCCTTTGCGGTAAAATCATTCTTATACTCATCGCCTAATGCACTTGCAAACATTGCTCTCTCCTTTTTTGTGTGTGAAATGCCCGTCTAAGAGCGCTCCGGGTGAGCCGGGCCGCCTGTCTTACTTCGAGAATTCCTGAAGGCCTTCGATCGCGTAAGCGCGGACGGGGCAGGAATCCAGGCCGATGATCGGAAGCGGGGCGTAGCTGATGAAGAAGGTATCGGTCTTCAAGAGTTCCAGGTTCTGAAGCACTTCGAGGAAGGTGCAGTTCACCGCCATGAGAATGTCATGGAAAGGCTTCACGTGCTCTTCGCAGTCTTCGATCGAGACGCCGTCGCCGAAGCCGACGCTCTGAGCGCCGCGGTCCGCAAGCCACTGGGCTGTCTCGCCGTTGACATAGAGGCGATAATCGTCCGGTCCGTTTGTCGCAGGTGTGAAGGGCGGGAACTTGTAGGGGCTGTCCAGGATAATGGTATCGCCGGGACGCATCCTGTCGCCGAGCTTTTCTTCAAGCGCCTTTGCGGTCACAAGACCGTTCGGCTTGACATTGTCCATATTGACCACGAGGCAGCGGCCCATGAACTGGTTGAGCGGCAGTTCGGCGACGCTCGGCCAGTCATTGTCATGATGGTAAGGGCACTCGCAGTGCGTGCCGAGGTGGCTCGTCAGATCCATGATCGTATGGAAATCCGGGATCGCTCCGCCGGTGTTGAAACGCCACAGACGGCAGCGCCGGCTCTCCGTGGACGGATCAAGAACCTTGGTCAGATCCACGATATGAAGGTTCCCCATCATGTATTTGAAGGACCGGCGTTTTCAGGATCAGCGAGTAGATGCAGGAGTACAGCACGAGGAACATCGGAACAAAGGCGATCAGCCCGGCGGCTGCCGCGACGCCCGCCCGGTTCCCGGCTACATTCTGCAGATTGCCGGCAATGCCGGCGCCCGTCATCAGAAGCGCGATCGCGAGGAAAGCGATCTTCCGCGGAAGCAGCTTCTTCTGATCCACCTGAATGGTCCAGGTGTTGCCTTTGTAGATCAGGACCTTCTTGCGGCGGCCCTTCTCGTCGATTCTTTCTTCAACGTCAAAGTCTTTGAAATAGTTTTTTGCAAGTCCCATATCAGATACTCTCCCGCTCCACGATCCTCGTAGGAAGCAGGATCTTGTGGCTGACGCGCTTGCCGTTCAGGATGGCCAGCAGGCTGTTCGCCGCAGTGGCGCTGACCGTATGCAGCACATTGTCCAATGAGGTGAAACGCGGAACGGAGATCTCCGCGAAGACCATGTTATTGATCCCGGCAACCGCAACGTCTTCCGGGATCTTCTTTCCGAGGTCGTTCAGCATGCGGATGCCCATCAGCGCCATGATGTCTTCCGAGAAAATGATGGCGTCTGTTTCCGGCTTTTCCTGGAACAGATTGCGGACCAGCTCATCCACTTCTTCTCTCGTCGTGCCACAATAGCGGACCATAGCCTCCTGCCCGGGGTAGTACGTCGAAATGCCCTCGCGGAATCCACGCTCTTTCTCTGTACTGGACGCCGAGATCTGGTTGAAAAGCATTGCCGGATGTTTGCGTCCTTTTTCAGCGAGCAGACGGACCAGATTCGTCACGCCGCCCTTTTCATCTGAAACGACGCAGTAAATGTTCGGCCTTTTGAGATAACCGTTGCAAAGAACTACCGGCGTCTTGGGGAGGTACTCTTCAATTGCGTTCAGAACGTCCTCATTAGCGAAAATGGAACCGATCATCACCACGCCTTCCACTTTCCAGCGGCTGAGCTCACGGATGTACCGGGCCATTTCGGACGTGTTTTTGGTTGTGTAGTGGATCAGGCAGGAATAGCCGTTGGCGGCCAGTTCCCGTTCCACAAAATAGATGCCTTCCGTATGCTGCACGGTACGGACGTCCGAGATCAGGATCCCGATCATTCTGGAACTCCGTGTGACCAGGCCGCGCGCGGCTTCATTGGGTGAGAAACTGTTCTTTTTCAGGATTTCAAGGACGCGCTCCCGGGTCTCTTCTTTGACCGTCGACTTGTTGTTGATGACGCGGGACACTGTGCTTGCGGATACTCCTGCCTCCTTCGCAATGTCATAAATGGTGACAGATCCGGATTTGTGTCTCATTTCGGCACTCCTTGTTTGTTTTCATGCAATTGTTCGGTTTTTTGAAATCGATATCTGAAATCGATTTCATTTCTTGATTTAGAGATAACACACTTCCTTGGGCTTTGCAAGCAAAAGTTGCAAAAAACTGCCGAGCCCTCTATGGACCCGGCAGTTTTCAATGCCTCGGATGATCGGCTCATCCGGACTATTCTATTTCAGAAACAACGATCTTCTGTCCGTTCTGCCGTCCTCTCAAGACGGCGGCAATTCTCACTGCGCGTAGCGAAGCATCGCCTTCCGCTCATCGCGGGGGTTCTTCACACAGGTGATCCGGCCGCCAAGGCCGCGGATCTTCTGGTCAAAATCTTCATAGCCGCGCTGGATGTACTCGATCTTGTCCACGCCTGAGACGCCTTCGGCGGAAAGGGCCGCGATGACGAGGGCTGCGCCTGCACGAAGATCCGGAGCTACGACATCCGCACCCGAAAGGCCCTTTACCCCGTGTACAAATGCCGTATTGCTTTCGACGGTCACGTCGGCGCCCATACGCTTGAGTTCATCCACATACTTGAACCGGTTCTCGAAAATCGTTTCCCGTACGACCGACGAGCCGCCCGCAAGGGCAAGCACAACGACCGTCTGGGGCTGCATGTCCGTCGGGAACCCCGGATACGGATAGGTACGCACTCTGGTCGGCAGCAGCTTTTCGGGGGCGATGACTCTGACCGCATCGTCATAACTCCGAACTTCGCATCCGATTTCGCGAAGCTTTAAAGAAATGCACTCCAAGTGCTTCGGAATGACGTTGCGGACGAGGATGTCGCCGTGTGTCGCCGCGGCCATCGCCATAAAAGTACCGGCTTCGATCTGATCCGGGATGACGGCGTAATCGCTGCCATGCAGCTTACGGACACCCTCGATACGGATCACGTCCATGCCGGCGCCTCTGATGCGCGCGCCCATACTGTTCAGGAAGTTCGCGACGTCAACGACGTGCGGTTCCTTCGCGACGTTCTCCATCACGGTCCGGCCTTCCGCAAATGTGGCGGCCAGCATGACGTTGATCGTCGCGCCCACTGAAACATTGTCAAAATAGATCCTTGCGCCGTGAAGGCTCTCCGCCTCCACCTTGACCATGCCGTTCTCGATACGCGTCGTCGCGCCCAGCGCCTCAAATCCCTTGATGTGCTGGTCGATCGGCCGGCTGCCAATCGTGCAGCCGCCCGGAAGCGCGACTTCCGCATAGCGGTACTTGCCCAAGAAAGCGCCAAGGAGATAATACCCTGCGCGCATCTGACGGATATGGTCATTATCGACGACATAGTTACGGATGGAAGCGCCATTGATGCGAATGTCATGCGGAGAGATCCGCGTGATCTTCGCACCCGTATCCTTGATCGCCTCGATCAGGTTGCGAACGTCGTCCACCTGAGGAAGATTCCGGACCGTTACGTCCTCGTCCGCCATGACTGCAGCTGCGAGAACGCCGAGCGCAGCATTCTTCGCGCCCGAGATCTGAACTTCGCCTTTAAGGGGCTGTCCGCCCTGAATGATATATTTTTCCATGTCAGCTTTCTTTTTACAGAAGAAAAAGTCCCCCTTTTCCAGTGGGGCAAGTGCGATTATAACATCCCAACACAGATTTGTAAAGAGAAATGTTACGAAATTGTTAAACAAATTGCCGCCCCGCCGAATGCTCCCAATGAGACAAAACTCTCCGCTCCCCACACCCGCATAAAGACAAGACGCTCCGCCTCCCGCCCACACCTCATAAGGCAAAACGTCCCGGGTTTTGCACACGCGCCTATGCTCGCATAAAGGCGTGGGTGCAGAAGCCGGGAAAAGTCCCAAAGCCGCGTATGCGGCTGAGGGACGGGTCGCAACGCGACCCGTTTTGCCTCCTCACGCAGGTCGCGTTGTGACCGGTTTTGTCTACCCATAAGTACCGCGATATTCGGCGTGCGGCGGGCGTTTTGTTTGGCAATCGGTTTTGTAACTCCCCCATACATGAGCAAGAAGCGGGGCAGGGGCCCCGCGGATTGCGAATGCTCACAGGATCGCGGGAGCGCGAAGCGCGGAGCGATCCGTCCTTTCCGCTCCCTGCGTCCCTTTCCGCTCGCTCCGTCCCATACCATTTCACCCTTCCCCATTTATATTGGATCTATGACTCGCTTTCCACTCGAAACGGATGGCTCAGTCCAATCCATTTCACGCTTCACCAACTTAGATTAGCCCTCGGACCTGCTTCTCCCCGTAAACCGACTGCGTCAATCCAACACACTTCACTCTTCACCAACTTATATTGTACCCAAAACCTGCTTTTCCTCTTAAATGGAACAGCTCAATCCAACTCATTTCCATCTTCACCAACTTATATTGGACCCAAGACCCGCTTTTTCCCCTGAAAATGGCTGTTTCGGTCCAATCCATTTCACTCTTCATCGATTTGTATTGGACCCGGCACCCGTTTTTCCCCTCAAAATGGCTGTTTCGGTCCAACTTATTTCACTCTTCACCGACTTATATTGGATTTCCCCGAAAACCGAGGCGGAAAATGCGTGAAACCCCCGGCAAAACGCCCTCCTTCTTGACCGGATCCGCGAAAAACTCTACAATAAATATATCTTTGAACTGAGGAGGCTTGACATGCCGAAAGAACTCTGGAAGCCGGGAACTCTTCTGGCGCCCGTACCGGCGGTACTGGTGACGGTGCGGGACACGGACGGCCGGCCGAATGTCATGACAGCAGCCTGGGCCGGAACAGTCTGTTCGGATCCGGCCATGGTTTCCGTGTCGATCCGGAAGGAACGCTACACCCATCACATTCTCAAAGAGACCGGGGAGTTTGTCCTGAATCTGACAAACCGGAAACTGGTGCGTGCGACAGATTATTGCGGCGTCAGGTCCGGGCGGACGGAAGACAAGTTTGCCGCCTGCGGCCTTCATACGGAAGAAGGAAGGACCGTGGCTGCTCCTTCGATCCAAGAAAGCCCGATCGCCCTGGAGTGCAAGACCGAGCAGGTTCTGGAACTTGGCTCCCACGATATGTTCCTCGGCCGGATCACAGCGGTCCTGGTCGATCCGAAACTTTTGGATGAGAAAGGGAGACTTGCGCTCGAAAAAGCCGACCTCATCGCCTACTCGCACGGCATGTACTTCGAACTCGGCAGGCTCCTGGGCACTTTTGGCTTCAGCGTTAAGAAAATAAAAAGCTGATCTTCCCCGGCTTTTTTATGCAAACTGTCGATAATTTACATATTCTTGTGCATTTATTCATAATTTATTCATAAATCAGGATTATCTATTGAATTAAAGAGAGCCAATAAAACTTCTTCCTGATTAGATATGTTTTTCATAATTCCCCCCGGGAGTCGTAGCCCGGGGGGCTCCTCTTTTTTATCCCATTTTTTCATTGAATAATGCGCCTTTTCAATGCTATAATACGGCCATAATAAGGCGACAGGGGGCCAGCCATGGCGGAATTGCCGGTTAAACCATATGAGGGTTTTAAGCCCTATATTTTCATCAGTTACAGTCATCGGGATTCGGAAAGGGTCTTCCCGATCCTGAAGCATCTTGCGTCCAAGGGCTTTCGTCTCTGGTATGACGAGGGCATCGATCCGGGAAGCGAGTGGCCGGAAGCCATCGCTTCTCATCTTGCGAAATGCTACATCTGTATCGCTTTCATTTCCCGGAACTCTCTCAACTCGCAGAATTGCCGCCGCGAGATCAATTTCGCGCTGAACCCGCAGAAAAAGCTGCGTTTCCTCTCCGTGATGCTGGAGGACGCAGAGATGACGCCTGGCATGGAACTGCAGCTCTCCACCTACCAGTCCATTCTGAAGTATACGCATCCCTCTGAAGAGTATTTCTATGAAAAGCTGGACCACGTCGAGCAGATTCAGCCTTGCAACATCAATTATGTAAAGCCTGCCCCGGTGCCTGTTCCCGCATCCGGCGCCTCTGCCTTGGGACATACCGGCTTGCCTGTCTCCGCGTCCGGATCCGAGAACCGTGAAGCGCCCTCTCCCGAAGCGCCCGTCAGCCACGAATCCTTCTCTGCGCGCATCGACTCCCTTGCAAAGCCCTACGAAAAGCACCTTGGCACCCCGAAGCCGAAGCCTGCGTCCCCGGAAGCGAAAGCGCCCGAAACCGTCGAAAAGCCTCAAACGGAGAGCAAGAAAAAGGCTTTCCCGAAATTCCTGTACGCAGTGATCCCGGCAGCCCTGGCGGTGGTCCTTGCGGCGATCCTGATTCCGGTCCTCATCACGAACTCAAAGCGCAATCATCCTGACGACGGTCACACGACGACCACTGAGCGGCCCGATGAAAGCAGGGAGACAGAGAGCAGCAATCCTTCCGAAAGCGGTAGCGGCTCCGAATCCGAAACGGAACCCGTCGTTATCGAACTTTCCGACAATCTCTATGACTACACCTTCCGTCTGGACGAGGTCTATCAGCTGCCCTGCGCTTTCTCTGCAATCGAAAAGAACGGCTGGCAGATCTCCACTTCAGGAACTTCCGGCGAAATGCAGCTTGAGGCGGGTGCAAACCAGGTCATTCAGGTGGTAAAGAACGGCGTGATCATTACGATCGACGTCGTCAATCCCGGATCCTCTCCTTTGGCCATCAAAGACTGCATGGTCGGCGGAATCGAAGTCCGGCAGTCCCTGCTTCCGGAGGAGGGTTCCTTCTGTGTGGCCAAAGAGATCACTCCTTTTTCTTCCATTGAGGAAGTTCTGGACGCCCTGGGGCCTGTCGTTGAGCTGAACACCAGTACCTATTTTACGTCGCTGAATTACGGGACTTCCTCGAAGCACTGCACGCTTTTCCGCTTCGATCACAATGACGCCCGTTATAATACGATCACGGTGATGAACTATCCGGAGGCGCCGCGGAAGGCCGTCTCGGAACTGTCTGACGATCTGAATGATCTCAGTTTCCTCCTGGACGGCACGCTGTATCAGCTGCCCTTCGATTTCGGAAAACTCACGGAAAACGGCTGGACGATCGCCACGCAAGGCATGTCCGACAAGACGCTCGTCAGGGGCTATTACTATGAGACCTTCCATATGAGCAAGAATGGCGCAACCATCAGCGTAAAGGCCTCTAACACCTCCGGAAATCTCCGTCCGGTCGGGGAATGTCTGATCTCTTATATTTCAGTGGATATGAAAGGCATTCAGGATCCGTCGCTCTTCCAGGTCTCGAAGGGCATCACCGTTTCTTCCACCCGTAAAGAGATTTCCAAAGCATTTGGGGACGCCTCAAACCTCAATGAATACGACAAATATTCCGTGCTGACCTATGGCGACTCCTACGAAGAGTATACGCGTTTCTACGTCTACGAAAGCGACACCAAGTACAACAACATCCAGGTGACCTGCGATACGAAGCGGCTTGCGGAATTCACCATGACCGTTCTTGAGGCGCCGTCATATCTTTCGGATTACAAGGCGCCTGCCGAACTGGGAGACGATCTCATCTCCGGCGCCATCCGCTTTGACGGCAATCTGTACCAGCTTCCCGCGCCGCTCAATGTTTTCCTGGATAATGGATGGACCGTCGTCAGCAAACCGGCCTTTATCGCCGCACTCAACGCAGACGCTGTCCGTATCGAAAAAGACGGCGTTTCTGTTTCCCTCTCTGTCACCAACTTCGGGGAGAATCAGACGCTTCCGGAAAACTGCGCAGTCACCACCATCAACGTCTCCAGTGAAGACGGCGTGGAGATCGAACTTCCGAGGGGCATTGTCTTTGGTTCGAAGGAAGCTGTCGTGAAGGATCTCGGCATTGAATTCAATGTGTCAGACGGCTCAAAACAGACCTCTTATTCCCTGTACGAAAGCGCAACAAATTCAGACCTCACCATTAAGGTCCTGAAGGACACCGGAGAAGTCAACTCGATCATGTTAAGAAAGAATCAGTGGAATTATTGAGAAAGCGTGCGGAGAAGCTCCCAGGCGTAGTCATCCTTGGCCTGGTCTTCCGGCGTCAGATCATCAAACGGCAGTATCAGCGGATGCTGCCGTTTTTGATTGTCGCGGACCGGCGCATAGCTCCAGTTGTTCAAGAGATGGAAGCGAAGCCAGCGCGTGTGTTCGATCCGGCGGCAGTTCTCCCGGAGTTCGGGCGAGGCATTTTCAAACCTGTCGTACGCCTCGGCGCACTGTTCTTTCAGGCGCGCCCCGTCCGCAGGCTCGCCCAGAATGAAACGGATCTTGGCGCCGAGATGGTCCGCGCTGGCCATGTTGGAACGGCGGAGAAATCCGGGCAGTTCTTCCCAGGACACGTCCTTGCCCGTGCTCTTCTGGTAGATTTCATTCATCTCGCGGGCGACACGGTCCAGACCGGTACGCATGACAAGCTCAGGGGTGAAGATTTCTTTATTGTTTCCGAAGCTGACAACGTCCTTGTGGGAAATGGAGAGGCATGCATGGACCGCGCCCTTCATCGGGAAGTACTTCAACAGCGCAGCCGTATAATCCGCAGTGTCCCGCTCCTCCCGAAAGCACAGGATGATGCGGTCGGCGTCCATGAGGATCGAAGGATCCTGATTCCAGGGTTCCTCATGGAAATACAGTTCGTCATGGCTGTCGTCCGCAATGCTTGCCGGGAATCCCTGGTTCAGCACCGGATGGTTGCGGCGGAAATGTCCGAATTTCCCGAAAATGTCGTAGCGGACCGCATTGTCCGGGGCGATCACATTGTTGAGAAGCGCCTGAAGGAGCAGGGCTTCGGCCGCTTTGCCTTCCCCGATCAGCACGATACGCTCATCGGGCTTCTGGAGCGGGTACTTCTGCCAGTACAGGCGCGCCCGGCAGGTGTCTTTGTCAAACAGCGACACGGACGCCGGCAGCAGGTCGGATTCGTGGTCGGTCATACAGTAAATGCGGCAGGGAAGTTCCAGGAGAGATGACGAAAGCGCCTCATTTTCCAACGGATTCTCTCCCATGCAGAAGACGACGTTCTCGCCACGCTTTCCGCGCAGTTTGATGATCTCCGAGGGGCTGAACGGCACCGAAAGGCCATGCTCCGGCCCGGTTTCGGACATCTTCTGTTCCGCAAAGATCAGACAGGCATGGGGCTGTTCTTTTCTCAGGTTCTCGGAAAGCGCCTCGGCGGCTTCGTTCGCGCAAGAGAAAATATACGCCTTCTTCCTTGCGGTTCTTTTGATGCGGAGCCGCGGAAGCAGCCTTCCGCGTAAGGCCGTGAAGAGAAGGCCCATTAAGAAGACCAGAAGGCCTAAACTGAACAATTGGAGGACGCCGCCGATCACTCTGCCGAGAACGGTGACGGGGTAGGTATCCCCGTAGCCCACGGTGGTCAGCGTGGTCAGCATGTACCACAGCGCGGTCGGATAGTCCGTGATGCTGGCCCCGGGCGCGCCGGATTCCGCAAGCGTCAGAAGAAGGGCAAGAAGCAGACATCCCAGAACGGCGGCAAAGCCGATCAGGAACGGTTTCATTTTCTTAATCATGCGAGGCCTCCTTGAGAAGGTCCGGGATCATCAGCACGTTGTCGATGTCCATTTTCCTGTAGTCTTTCCTGACGCCGGTCACCTCTGCCTCACGGTCGGAAAGCGCCGGGAGTTCATCCCAGCCGACAAGGCAGGCATGAAGCCGGTGTTCGGTATCCTTTCCGATCCGGATGGGTGTTTCGCCCTTGGCGGTCTGTTCCCGGTAAAGCGCCGCTCTCTCCGCAAATTCTTCCTCACTCATGGCACGATAGCCCATGCCGTAATGGAACGCGCACCAGCGAAGATGCTCTGCCTGCCCCAGCATTTCCAGTACTTCCGGCGAAGGCGCCCAGCCATTCGAGCGGACTTCTTCCCGGTTCGTACCGGAAGCCTGAAGGAAGGCATCCATATAATCCGCACTCGCTCTGCAGCTCATGCGGCTGAAGTAATCGCAGGTTGCCCAGTCTTCGTCGACCGTCCGGCCCTCATCGAGATGATACTGATGATTCAGGATCTTCGCCATGGCGTCCATCTGCTCTGCGTTCAGAACGGAAGGATCATAGAGGCTCTGGGATTTCGGGAGTCCGGTCACCGCATCAAGCGTTACGATTCCTTGCGTGGAGCACTGCACCACGGGGATGCGCCTCGGGAAGTCGGAAAGGAACCCGGTCAGTTCTTCTGTCAGTTCCGTATTCTCTTTTCCGTTTCCCGTGCAGACCACGACAAGATTCAACGAATCCGTATGGTCCTTCAGGAACTGATAGAACTCAGTGCTCCTTGCGCTCATGTCCCTAAAAGTGATGTCGTAGGCATCCTCTATTCCCGGATAGCGGAAGAAGAAGCTGCCCGCCTGTCCCGACGGATTCAATGAAACGACCGTCGCCCGGAAATGGCTTCCCGCAAACTGTCCGTTCATCACGAGCTGCCGTAAGACCGCCTGGCCGGTATTTCCGAAGCCAATGATCACCGCTTCAAAATCTTCTTCCGCCCGGCCCTTGCCGTCAAAGCGCATCAGGCTGTACGGCGGAATGGAACGGACCAGCATACGGGCGACAAGTTCTGAACGGTCCACTGCCAGAACGGATCCGAATCCATAGTGCTCTGTCTCGCCGCCGGCGGCCATAAGCCCCGCTCCGACCGAGTCTCTTGCCAGAATGGTCAGACTGATCTGGTCTTTCGTAACACCGTGTTGTTCAAGCACATCCAGAAGTTTCGAGGCAAAACGGACATTTTTGTCAGGATCGGCGTCCAGGCAGTAGAACGAATAATGGCGTTTTCCGCGCCGGATGCCCAGCTTTTTCATGAGGGAGGCCGAGGGCGTTCTGGATCCATCGTCCGAAAGAAGCAGGCTCCCCATATGCGCCACACGGTCTGCAAATTCCATTTTTCCGGCGGAATCGATCACCACCGTCGTATGCATTTTGTTCAGCTTTTCTGCCATGTCGACGGCGTTTGAATCGCTGCCGTAGACAATATCGAGGTCTCCCCAGCGGATCAAAGCGAGGTGAAGCGTCCGAAGAAGGTTGGCGCCGACCGAAGTCAGCACTGCGCTCGCCAGGCAGTACAGCGCCAGAAGATGTGCCGCGTAGATCACGATCTGCATGCCGTCCGTTCCGAGGAGCGGGACACTGGAGATCGCGCCAATCTCATTTCTCCCGAGGAACATGCAGAAACAGGAGAACAGCGTACGCATGACCGTACGGAAAGATCCGCCGTAAAGCGAGTAGTATCCGTAGCCGTAGGCGCCCAGGCCGACAACGGCGACAAACACCAGAATCACACCGTTCATTCTGGAAATGAACCTCGGCTTGAAGCCCAGTGTGATCAAAAGAAGCAGAAACAAGAGCGCTGCGAGAATATAAACAAATACCAAATGCATGGCGTTTCTCCGGGAAAAACAAGCTGTTCCGCAATACGGAACGCGGCCTTTTCAATTGCTCCTATCATACTGTATCGCCTGCGGAAAATCAACCTGAGACGCTTTCGGAGTATGCTTTCAGGCCTTGTTCCGGGCAACAAAAAGGACCGGCAGTGCCGGTCCTTTTGATATGTCCGAAAAGAGACGCTTATTATTCTGCTGCCGCAGTCGTCGTTCCCTTCATGTTGGAATCGTCATCGATAATCAGTGCGCTCTCGGTGAAGGCGCTGTAATCAGGCTGGTTCGCCTTGACGATGTTGACCACGGTAATGGCGATCGCAACCAGAGCTGCCAGAGCGAGCACGCTCGGAATCACGGTCCAGAGAATCTTCTGGGCTTTCTTCTGGCGCTTTTCCTTCGCGATCGTTTCTTTGCGGTTCTTCTTCGCCTCTTTATAGGCTTCCATCTTCTTCTGACTCATGGTTCTAACCTTTCAGACTGTTTTCGTCCGGTATTTGATCCGACAGATAACGGATTATAGCATACGAATCCCTTGAAATCAAGGGTTTCTCGCGCTCATCCCTCGTATCCGTTCGGATTATTCTTCTGCCAGTTCCAGGAATCCGCGCACATATCCAGGATCGTGTACTGCGTTTTCCAGCCCATTTCCTCATAGGCCTTTGCGGGATCGGACCAGCATTCGGCGATGTCGCCGGGGCGCCGTGGAACGATCTCGTAAGGGATCCTCACACCGTTGGCTTCCTCAAAAGCCTTCACGATGTCCAGCACACTGTAGCCGACACCCGTGCCGAGATTGTAGACCTTAAGGCCTGCATTTTCCTCGATCTTCTTGAGGGCGGCGACATGTCCGACCGCAAGGTCGACGACGTGGATGTAGTCCCGCACGCCGGTGCCGTCATGTGTCGGATAATCATTTCCGAAGACATTGAGGTGGTCGCGCTTGCCGACCGCCACCTGCGTGATGAAAGGCATGAGGTTGTTCGGAATGCCCTTCGGGTCCTCGCCGATCGTGCCGCTCTTGTGCGCGCCAATCGGGTTGAAGTAGCGAAGCAGCACGACGTTCCACTCCGGATCAGCCTTCTGGATGTCCGTCAGGATCTGTTCCAGCATGGATTTCGTCCATCCGTAAGGATTCGTGCAGGTGCCCTTCGGGCAGTTTTCCGTGATCGGGATCTCAGAGGGATTGCCGTAAACGGTCGCGGAGGAAGAGAAAATGATGTTCTTCACGCCATGTTTCCGCATGACGTCCACAAGCGTGAGCGTGCCGGCAATATTGTTTTCGTAATATTCCCACGGCTTCGCGACGCTTTCGCCGACAGCCTTCAGACCCGCGAAATGAATGCAGGCGTCGATCTTTTCATTTTCAAAAATGCGTTCGAGACCTTCGCGGTCGCGGATGTCCGTTTTGTAAAAAGGCGCGGGCTTGCCTGTCAGCGCCTCGATCCGGCCAAGGACCTTCTCGTTGGCATTGGACAGGTTGTCCAGGATCACGACCTCATAACCGGCCTTCTGCAGTTCAACTACCGTGTGGCTGCCAATGTAACCGGCTCCGCCAGTGACCAGAATGCTCATACATTCTCTCCTTTTTTTGTGCCTTTTTTTGCAGTGTCCTTCGCTTTGGTTTCACGCTGCACGGCATTCTTCTTCGCGTTCTCCGCTTCCCGGGCTTCACGTTTCTTCTGGGAAGTGCGCCTTCTGCGGTCTTTCCGCTTCTGCTGCACGCCTTCCTTCTTCGCGCGGATCGCATCCGCGTCCTCTTCCGTACAGCTTCTGACGGTCCGGACGACGAAATAGCCCTGGAAACGCTCTGCGATCTTGAGGCGGATATGCCCCTTCATAAGGCCATGGGACGGGCATTCGCCGAGCGCCATGTAAGTTCGTCCGTCCGAGAACCACGGCACCAGCTTTTTAAGCCTTCTGCCGCAGACCCTGCACCGGAACTCCCGCGCGCCGCGGTAGTTCAGCGCTTCCTCTTTCAGATTGAACTGGCGGGAAACGTATTTGGTGTAGGTCGGGAAGGAAAATGTCTTCTCTTCGAAGTGGTTTTTGGGAATGTTGTAGTAGTCGATCGAGTAATAGTCTTCGTATTTCTTCCGGTCGATCCGCTTGAAGATCTGGGCGGTGTACCAGGCGTCATCCACCGCATGGTGGAAGGGCCGGTCGCTCTCCAGCTCATATCTCTCCGCGACAACGTCCAGCGAGCGGCGTACTTTGCCCTCGCCTTCCTGCAGCGCGTACAGTTTCTGAACGTCCAGATATTTGAGCGGATATTTCCACGGGATCTTGATATCGAAGTACGCCATGTTCCGCTCGAGCTGGGTCAGGTCGGAGCCTCCCCACACGAGGAAGGTGCAGTCATTGCCGCACCATTTCAGGAACTCTGCGCAGGCGTCCTCAAAGTAAATGCCCTTCTCGTCCAGGTCTTTGTCTTTCCAGCCTGTCAGCTGCTTTGTGCGGCGAACGAGGAAGGGATACACCTGCGGACGGATGAGGCGCTGGAATTCGCCCAGGATATTGGTGTTCTGGTCCATCTTGACCGCGCCGATCTCGATGATCTCAAAAGGCAGATCCTCTTCTTCGACGGACTTATACGCGGCCTGGTTCCATTCAAGGTCTAAAACAATGTAATTCATGCGAAATAAAACACCTTTCCAACAGAATAATATAGCGCGCAATCCGCCGATACGCAACAATTCCTTGCCAAAAAACTCGCCCCCGGCCCGGCCATCCCCCAGGCCCCGCCCGCGCCCCTGGCGCACAGCCTCCCCGCCCGGCCGGGAAACATCTCCGCTCACTAGTCGCTTCGTCCCCTAGCCCGGCCTCGCCCACGGGAGCAAGTATCATCGCTCACTAGTCGCATCGCTCCCTCGCAGTTTCTGCGGATCCTGCCCCATGACCTGCCAAACGAAACTGCCATAACTCGCTCCGCAGCTGTCGTCTCCTATCGGAGCCGACAGCTGCTTTGCTCAGACAGATGACAGTTTCGGGCAGGTCTATGTGTCAGAACCCGGAAACTGCGGGCAGCGTGCTAAGTCGTTCGCTATAGATACTTGCTCCCGTGGGTGAGGCCGCATTGTTCGGCACAAGAGAAGTAAGGCCATCGGTTAAAACGGCGTACAGCTGCCCTGACCGGCCGGGAAACATCGCAGCGAACGATTCAACGAGTCCCCTAGAATCTCCTGAGTTCCGACGAATAGAGCTGCCTGAAACTGCCAGCTGTCTGAGCGCGAAGAATGAGCGCGAGTTCTGGCAGTTTCAGCGTGCAGGTCATGAGGCGGAACTCTTTGGATGATTCAGGGGACGAAGCGACCAGTGAGCGGAGATGTTTCCCGGAACAGGCAGGGCAGCTGTGTGCCGTATGTGCGGGGGCATGAAAAAGCGGGGGTGGCGCGTATGCGCGGCCCCCGCGGTGGGTGTCGGGTGGGTTAGTCTTCCTGGGCGAGGAGGCCGAGGATCTGGTTGGTGCGGGCTACAAATTGTGTCATGGCATCGGGCTTGAGGGGTGCCTGCTGGATGCGGGCCAGGTCGTAAAGCTCTTCGCAGACCATCGTGACATTTTCACCTTCGGTGTGCGACAGAAGATACTGGACCAGCTTGTTGTTCACATTGAGGATGAGGGTCTCGTCGAGATTGCCGGCGGAGCCCATCTCATCTTCCTTCATGCCGTACTGGCGCATCATCTCCCGCATACGAAGCGCTTCTTCGGAAACCGTCAGCATGGAAGAAATGTCCTTGTTCTTCAGCTTCTCTGCCTTGATCTTCACATTGTCCTTCTTCAGGATCTTCTTGAACAGCGCGCCGAGCGCGGCCTCGTTGACCTTCAGCTCTTCCTCAAGTTTCTTGGTGTTCTTCGCCTTCAGCGCATCCTCCATATGGGCGTCGATACGCTTAAAATGGATGCCCTCGTTCTTCATTTCCAGCTGCTGGATGAACGGAACGTCGATCTGGTCGGTGAGAAGCACCGCGTCCATTTTCGCCTTCTTGAACATGTTGACGTACTGGCTCTGCTGGACCGGATCCGTCACATAGACAATCGTCTTCTCTTTCTTCTCTTCCGGCGTCTCGCGCTCGGTATCCTTCAACTCTTCACCGGTCTCGGAATCGACCACGTCGGTCTTCTCCTCGCCTTCCGTCTTCTCCTCGCCCTCTTCGGGCTCGTCGTCGACAGGCTTGACTTCAAGGCACTCCGGCAGCACTTCGTACTTCCCGTCCAGATTCTTGAACAGGATATAGTCCGTCATTTTCTTACAGAACTTCTCATCCCTGAGGCAGCCGTACTTCACGAAGGGGCTGATGGAATCCCAGTTCTTCTCGTAGAATTCGCGGTCCACCTTGCAAAGCCCGGACAGCTTGTCGGCGAGCTTCTTGGAAATGTAATCCTGGATCTTTTTCACGAATCCGTCGTTCTGCAGCGCCGAGCGGCTTACGTTGAGCGGCAGATCCGGGCAATCGATGACACCTTTCAGAAGCATCATGTATTCCGGGATGACTTCCTTGATGTTATCCGCCACGAAGACCTGGTTGTTGTACAGTTTGATGGTCCCTTCCAGCGACTCATAGCCGTAATTCAGCTTCGGGAAATACAGAATGCCCTTGAGGTTGAAGGGATAATCCATGTTGAGGTGGATCCAGAACAGCGGGTCGCGGTAATCCTTGAAGACTTTCCGGAAGAATTCCTTGTAATCCTCATCCTTGCACTCGTTCGGATGCTTCGTCCACAGAGGCTCGGTGTCGTTTACCGGCTTTTCCTTGGGCTCTTCCTTCTTGTCCGCTTCGTTCTCCGTTCCTTCAGCGGCCTTCTTCGCGGCCTCTTCGGCGGCCTTCCGTTCCTTCTCGGCTTTGGTGTCCTCGTTGGTCAGGAAGATTTCGTAAGGCATGAAGCCGCAGTATTTTTCCAGCACGCCGCGGATGCGGTATTCGTTGGAAAACTCATGTGAATCGTCGGCCATGTGGAGCGTGACGGTCGTGCCGACCTCCGCGCGGGTGCCCTCCGTCATCTCGAAGTCCACGCCGTTTTTGGACTCCCAGTGCACCGGCTTTGCGCCCGGCTCATGGCTCAGCGTATCGATCTCCACCTTGTCCGCGACCATGAAAGTCGAATAGAAACCAAGGCCAAAATGTCCGATGATCTGATCCTGATCGGCCTTGTCCTTGTACTTCGTCATGAAATCAGCCGCACCTGAAAATGCGATCTGGTTGATATATTTGTCCACTTCCTCCTCGGTCATGCCGAGGCCGTTGTCCGAGACCTTGAGCGTCTTGTTGTTCGAGCTCGTCAGCACGTCCACACGCGGCTGGTAGTCGTCCGCAAGCTCCGCTTCGCCCACCAGCGAAAGCTTTTTCAGCTTCGTGATCGCGTCGCACGCGTTCGAGATCAGCTCTCTGAGAAAGATGTCATGGTCGGAATACAGCCACTTCTTGATGATCGGGAAAATGTTCTCGCTGTCGATCGACAGATTACCCTTTTTGCTCATGTTGATGCTCCTGTTTGATTGATCGCCGCCTTCGCGGCGCATGATTCTTCATGCAAGCCGTATTGTACCACGGTCTGTTAGCACTGTCAAGCCGAGAGTGCTAATCTTGCAGTTTGACGCGCCTCATTTTGCGCCGAAAGGGGTCTTTACGGCTCAAGTTCCAGGGAAAAGAGCCAATTTGTTTATTCCACGGAACTGCTTCGGCAATTGTTCGGCGGAAATCCTCATTTACGTCCATCCCACGGAAGTGTCTGGGAGATTGTTCAGCGGATACTCGCATTTTCCTCCAATCCACTGAACTGTTCAGAGAATTCTTCAGCCGAAACATGCATTTCTCGCCATTCCACGGAAGTATCCTGATAATAGTTCCGTCGAAACACGCATTATCTCCTATTCCACGGAACGATCCAGATAATTGTTCAGTGATAGTCCTCTTTTTTCTCAATCCCACGGAACTAATCAGAGAATAATTCCATCAAAACTCGCATTTCCCTCTGATCGACGGAACTAATCAGAGAATAGTTCCGCGGAATCTTGCTTCTTTCTCTGTCCCACGGAACTAATCAGAGAACAGTTCAGTCGAAACTCGCATTTCACTCTAATCCACGGAACTAATCAGAGAATAGTTCCGTCAAAACTCGCATTCCCCGCTGTCCCACGGAATTAATCAGAGAATAATTCCATCAAAACTCGCATTTCACTCTAATCCACTGAACTATCCAAAGAATAGTTCCGTCGAAACACGCATTATCTCCTATTCCACGGAACTATCCGAAGAATAGTTCGGCGAGATCTTGCATTTTTCTCTAATCCACGGAACTAATCAGAAAATAGTTCGGTCGAAACTCGCATTTCACTCTAATCCACGGAACTAATCAGAAAATAGTTCCGTCGAAACTCGCATTTCACTCTAATCCACGGAACTAATCAGAAAATTGTTCCGTCAAAACTCGCATTTCACTCTGATCCACGGAACTAATCAGAGAATTGTTCCGTCGAAACGTGCATTTTTCTCTGTCCCACGGAACTAATCAGAGAATAGTTCGGTCGAAACTCGAATTTCCCGCTGTCCCACGGAACTAATCAGAGAATAGTTCCGTCGTATCCACAGTTTCCCCACATGACGCGGAACGAATGGGCAAAACATTCTGAAAAACTGAAGAAAGGCGCATTCTTGCTGAGAATTCTCAAGTTCATATCCGAGTTTTCATACAGAAACCGGGGCGTTCTGTTACTGGTCAGTTTTGTTGATCCCGATTATGATAAGCTTTGTCTGGCATGGGTGAAAGAGAATGATATGGACGACATAACCGATGTGATGAAGAGTCTGGCCGAAAGGTTAGAGACCAAACAGGCCTTAAAAAAGCTTTTGGAGTCGCGGCTGCAAGGCTGCCCGCCGGGAAGTCTTCAGGTTTCGACTGAGAAAGGCTATCCGCGATATTATCAGATACATGAAGGGAAGAGAAAGTACATCGGCCGTCAGGACACCGTTCTTGCGAAGGAACTGGCAGGGAAGGCATATCATCAACGCCTCCTTCAGGAGACGGAGGAGGAAATAAGACTGATTCGCCGTTTTCTGAAGCACTTTGACCCGCGGACCGGGATCCGGGTTTATGAGGACTTGCACGCATTGCGAAAGAGGCTTGTGGATCCTCTGTTGCTTCCTGATGATCTTTTCATCCGTAACTGGCTGACCAGGTCCCGTGAAATGGCAGTGGCAAGACCGAACAGTTTTGAACTCCGAAACGGGTTTCAAACGATGAACGGTGAAATTGTCCGTTCCAAAAGCGAGAAGATTCTTGCGGACTTTTTTCTGCACCTTGGCATTCCATATCAGTACGAATGCCCTCTGACCCTTTCTGACGGAGTCGCCTACCCGGACTTCAAATTATTGAACGTCCGAACCAGAAAGACCTTCTACTGGGAGCATTTTGGCATGATGGATGACCCTGAATACGCAAATGAAGCGCTTCAAAAGATTGACCGTTACGAAAGCGACGGCATTTTTATCGGGGATCAGCTGATCGTCACCACGGAAACTTCTCGTTCTCCCATCCATACGATGCATATAGAACGGTTGGCCCAAAAGTATCTGCTCTGAGAAAAATGAGTCATCTTAAGGCCAGGTTCAGTCCATGTGCCTTTTTTTGCATCAAACCGGCATGAAACAAGGCGCTTAGGGAATCCCTAAGCGCCTTGCTCTGATATTTCAGCCGGAGTCTTGCCGGCTTTTGTATCTTCTGAAAATGCTTTTTATTTCTTCTTCATGTTCTTGATGAAGACAAGAACGGAGCCTGCGATCAGTGCGCCCAGGATCATGAGTGCGAAGATCGAGTAGAGGCTGTTGAAGGTGTTGGCCGGGGCATATTTGCGGGCGCCGGCATAGAAACCGATCATGGTGATCAGAACGGTAAGCCATCTGAGGCCGCCGGCCACAAGGGTCAGGATCCAGCCAAGCGCTTTATTCTTGCACAGGAAGAGCTGGCCGACAACGGCTGCGCCAAGCGTCATCGCTTCCAGGAACAGAAGGATGATGACATAGCCGGTCTTTCCAAACAGCAGACCGAACACGATGCCGGTATAGGCGATTCCGATCAGCGTGCAGATCGCAAGGAACGTATTGTAATGCTTCTTGTAGAAGTTCGCAAGCCAGGATGACTCATCCGTCAGAAGCTTGTCAAATGCGGACGGCTGTTTCGGTGCCGGCGCCGGGGCCTGGGGCTGGGGCGCATACGGCTGAGGGCCGTACTGCTGCGGGCCGTACTGCTGCGGACCATACTGCTGCTGAGGACCGTACTGCTGCTGTGCATAGGGCTGCTGGTTGAACTGCTGAGCCTGAGCCTGCGCCTGGGCCTGCGCTGCCTGGGCCTGAGCCTGAACTTCACGCTGCGCCTGTGCTGCCAGTTCGGCTTCACGCTGTGCCTGCGCTGCAAGCTCCGCCTCGCGCTGTGCCTGCGCTGCAAGCTCTGCCTCGCGCTGTGCCTGCGCTGCCAGTTCCGCTTCGCGTGCTGCCTGGGCTGCCTGTTCCGCTTCACGTGCTGCCTGGGCAGCTGCGTCGGGAGCCTGGCTCGGAGCGATCAGTTTCGCGCCGCAGTTGAAGCAGAATGCCATTCCGTCAGGGGTTTCTCTACCGCAATTCGGACAAATCATTTATCTACCTCCTTCATGATACCGACTGTCTTGTCTGTCCGGTCAAAAGGCCGTCCATTTGTATCGTAAACTACCTTTTAATTTAGCAAACAGTGTTCCCCGTGTCAAGAATTCCGCGTCTTTTCGACGTGCGGCTTTGCCGGCGCTTCCAGCTTCACATAATCATATTTTGAAAATGTGCTCTCTTTGCTCCGCTGTACCATCGTCTCATAAGCCAGATCACGAAGCGCTTTCCGGTTTTCACGGACATTTTTCGACGGATCCGCGAAAAATGGTCCGTCGATATAGACTGTGGCGCGCGGAAGCGGCAAGAAGCCTCGCTTCTTGTAGGTCGTGGTGAAGGTGAAAACGGGTTTCCCGAATTCGGCCGGATAGCGGAATGAGCCGTCCGGGAAGGGGCGGATCTTCGTGTAATAAGGCCAGATATGCGCTTCCGGGTAGATCGCGATGGGAAAGCCTTCCTCGCTGAGTTCCCTGAGCGCCTCGTGGAAGTTCCGCGCCGAGGCCGTATCGGAGGGGAGCGGGATCACGCCGAGATCCTGGACGATGCGCCGGACTCCGGGGATCGAGACCGCATCCGGTCCTGCGATGATGTACGCTTTTCGGGGAAATGAAGCCAGCGAGGGCTCGTATCCGTCCCCGGCCGCTCGTGTATGATTTCCGTACATGAAATAGCCTGTCTTCCGGTACGGCTTCAGTTTCTTCCTGCCGACGATCCGCTCGCCGTGGCCGATCTGGTTATAGAGGAAAACGATCGGTGTCGCGATGATGTGATGCAGAAACCACGCGAACGCTTTCCTCAGAGGATTCCGGGTCAGGTATTGATAGCCGCCGGAGATCTTCTTCGTGTTGATGTCCGTTCCGGCAAAATCGTCCCGGAGCTCGTCTACGTAGTAAAATGTCTTCATGTTTCGTGTCAGTTTTCTGCCGGAGCCTCTTCGGCTTTTCGCCGCTCAGCCTGGATGCGGATGGCGTCTTCAAGCATGATCTCCATCTGGCGCATGCAGTCGCTCTGCGAGTAGGCGGCTGCCTTTTCGGAATAGATTTTGCGATAGCGTTCGACTTCTTCCGGGTGCATGTAAAAGTAATCGATCTTGTCGCGAAGATCGACCGGGTTTGCGCGCTCATAGAGGCAGCGCTCGTCGGCCGCGAAGAAACGCGTGGCGCTCCGTTCGGAATTGCAGATCAGCGCCGCCGAGCCCAGAACGATGGCTTCCAGGCACGAGATCGCCTCCAGTTCGGCGACTGCGGTGTGTACATAGAGGTCCGCATTACGGATCTCGCGTGCCAGTTCCTCACGGTCCTCATAGAAGCCGAACTGGCAGTCTAAACCGCGGTTTTCCGCGAGTTTCCGAAGTTTCTGTTCTTTCGGTCCAAGGCCCGCCAGAATCACGCGAATGCTGCTTTTAAAGCGCGACAGGCCCACTGCACGGAGGAGCGTCTGCTGTGCCTTCTCGGTGGAATAACGCCCCACGCAGATGATCGTGAATTTCCGGTTGGGATCGCGCGGTGCGCGCGGCTCTCTGGCCATTTCAAAGAACACGTCATTGACCCCGTTCGAGATCACACGCCCGGGCGTCGTCTTCTTGATCGTGCTCTCGAAATCATTCCGGATGAACTCCGTCGGATAATGGATCAGCGTGCAGTATTGATAGACTTTTTCATTGTAGAATTTGTAGACCAGTTTGTTGGCCATTTTCACGTGCATCAGACCGACGTGCGCCGTGAAATTCTCGGCCTGACAGTGGAAACTGGCAGTCATCGGGATGCCCAGTTCACGGGCGATTGAGATCGCTGCCCAGGACAGCGGGAACGGCACCAGAAGATGCACCACGTCCGAATCGGCGATTGCTTCCCGAAGGATGCTCTTGTCCGCCCTCGCAAGCTGGACCCCGTTCATTTCCAATACTTTATCCAGGACAAAACCCAGATGGAGCGGCGGAACGACGTAATAGCCCTCCTCGCCCTCGGTGCTCTTGTCGGGAGACACGATGCGGACCGTATGGCCCTTCTCCACCAGATATGTGATCAGATTCTTGGCCGCAAGCACTGTTCCATTATTGGCTTCGCCGAAAACGTCGCAGATGACGGTTACTCTCATGATGATCCTCCTCGAAAAAATGTCGGACAGGGTGAAGCTGTCCGAACGCGGAAAATATATCATTTTTTCGACAAAAAGGCAAGCGACGCCCTGTGGGAGGGCTCCACGAAGGCATTTTCCGCTCCTCTACACGAGGTTGACCGTGAAAAAAGGCCCTCTACCACGGGTAGAGGGCCTCTCCTTCATCTGATGTTTTCTGTTTCGGCGTTTTCCCGCGCCCGATCTTGCGTCCGTCCGCATTCAGACGTAAAACTCCTCCCCGGTTTCGAGGCAGATGCACGCAAGACGTCCGCCCCGGAAGCAGGCGCCGCAGTCGATCGCGACATGACCGTTTTCCCGGAAAATGTACCCCGGCCGCGGATTGCCTTCGATGAGCTGGGTGGGCGTGTGGCCGCTCACCACTTCCATGTCCTCAAAATACCGGAGGCCATAGTCCGGACGTTCCCAGACCAGTTCATCCAAGGAATACTCTTCCATCCGCTTCTCAGGCCTGAAATTCCCGAGCCCTGCATGCACGAGAAGATACTTCCGCCCGCCGGCCGTGATCTCGGCATAGGCCAGAAACTCATCCAGAAAATCCAGCACTTCCGACTGCATTTCCCGGTCGAGCGCCCGGAACTCCTTCATCGTCGGATCCGCGCCGTTCTGGATCCAGCCCGCCAGAAGGCGAAGCTTGTCGCGTCCGAAACCGGCCGCGCTGTGCTCCGTGATCTCCTCCCGAAGGAAAGACAGACACTGCATCGCCATAAGCTCATGGTTTCCGACGATCGGCACCACATTCGGCATCTCCATCAGTTTCCGAAGCACCCTCACGGGATGCGGCCCGCGGTCGACCACATCCCCGAGGATGTACAGCGTATCCTGATCCGAAAGCCGGATCTTTTCCAGCATCTCCATGAACTTGTCGTACTCGCCATGGATGTCTGCGATGACAAATGTAGCGATGGGAAGGCCCTCCTTTATATATCTATGTTTATTATACCACGCAGGGAGGCTTGGGACAAACAAAGCGGGCCGCCCCGAAGGGCGGCCCGTATCTGACTAGAAAACCTTATTAATTATTCAAGACATACGTCACAACAATACTGGCAATTCGCGCCTGTGCGGTGTCGCTGTTTACAAAGCCTTCTTCAGCAACGCTTCCGGTCCAGGTTCCAATAGCTCCTTCCAGTACATAACCATCGTGGTCTGCCGTTATTTTTTTAGCATAGCTTTCACCAGAAAAGTTGATCACTATTTTTGTCAGTGTTCCAGCCTTTCCTTCTGCAAAACGAACTACTAAGCGATTCTTTGCATAAAACCTGACGGCTTTCCCGTTTGTATTATACTTGGGAGCATCGTTGGATGTCTCTTGTGTGAAAGCAAGGACAATATCCCCGAGAGTAACTGTATCAAGGTCTGTCGTTTCTCCGTAAAGTTCAGAGAAAACAAACGTCTCTGTGAACTCTTCCGGCTCTTCTCCACCTTCTTTCGCCGTCACCGTGATCGGGAAGTTTTTCGTTCTTGTCTTGCCGTTCAGTGACAGTGTCGCCGTGACATTTGCCAGCACTTCTTCGTCGATCTGGGTAATGACCAGGTTACCGTCGACAACGGCAACATTATCCTTATCGCTAATCCAGGTGATCTTGACCTCGGGATACGTTCCGCCTTCTAACGGAAGCGGATACGTCATGTCTTCCGAAACGACGCCGGGGCCGACGGAAATCGGTCCAAGATTCAGGTTGAGATACTCGGTCTCAAGCTTCTCGTCATCGTCCGGCCCGACAGGCGGCTCTTCACCGCCGTCGAGTTTCCAGAACTCAAGGGTCTCATCCTTGATATTGGCGTGGATGGTGGTGTATGAGCGCCAATCCGTAGCGTTGTAAACACCGACGTATCTGCCCTGTCCCACATTCTTCAGATAGTTCTGATCAATGACAAATACATTGGAGCTGTTGGTGCCGACACGCACGCCGCTGTTGCTGTTCGTTACATACAGATAGTTGTTCGAATTCGCCGCCATGCGAAGCTTGAAACTGCCGTCTTCGGCTTTTTCGACAACCCATCCGTAATCGTCGCTGCCCTTGGTGGTAATCTTGCCGTCTGCAACAGTGACCGCTTCAGCCGTCGGTGAAGCCGAGGATCCGTTCGTGTTGGGCAGGATCCAGGTGTTCTCTTCCTTCGACATCGTGACCGCGATCGTGTCGTCCTCGGTGATCGCGTCAAATGCGACCTTCGTCCAGGTGACATCTTCCGGCTCCGGCGGCACTTCACCGGCCGTGTAGCCGATCAGCAGGGATCCCGACGCGAATTCGTAGGTTCCACTGTAGTTCGTCAACGCCCCCTTGACTTTGATCGTGTCATTGACCTTCAGAACCTCGACAGCATTCCACATCTCCTGGTTCGCTTCTTCTGCAGTCAGACGATATGCGACAACCGGATAATCTGTGTACTCGCCGACAACGATCGTTACCGTGATGTTGTGATATTGATCGTTATACCTCGTAACGACGCTTGTGATCACGCCTTCCAGCTCATACTCATATCCGTTGGAAAGCGTCTGACCAGGCGCCAGCGCATACAGCGCCTTCAGGATCTCTTCGTCCGTCTCATAGATCACGACAGGCTCGGTGCCTTCTTCATATCCAATGAGGAGGCAGCCTGCATCAAATTCCTTCGTGCCGTTATAGTCTTTCAGGATGCCGCGGACTTTGATCTTGTCCCCTTCCTTCAGGACCTTCAGGGCGTCGGACATTTCTGTATCCGCCATATCCGCGGTCAGACGGAATGCCTGAACAGGCTTGTCTTCAAAGCCTTCGACTTCCATCGTGACTGTGATGTTGTTGTAGTCTTCACTGTATCTGGTGTTGACAGCCGTGATCTTGCCTTCCAGCTCATACTTATGGCCGCCGGACAGGATTGCATTCCTCTCAAGCGCATACAGCGCTGTCAGAATTTCTTCGGGAGTCTCATAGATCGGAACGATCGGAACCGCCGCGTTCAGCAGAGCTTCAGTAGCCTCGGTAACTGCGCCGGTGCCGCCGAAAATGTAGCCTTTGGTCATGTTGGCGGTATAGGTGGCGATCAGTTCATCGATGTTCGGCTGGTCGGTTGCCTCGACGTTCTTCACGAGGAGCAGGACGCTCTTCGTCTTGCCGAGAAGGTTCGCGGAAGCCAGCGCGTCGGGGAAGTTTTCGCCGACTGCGACGCCCATGCCTTCGGACTTCATCTTCACCGCAGGCTGGATTGTTGCTTCCGTGTTCAGGCCAAGTTCCCATTTGACAATTTCAGCACTCGTGGCGTAGCGATTCTTGCCCTTCAGGCGGAGGACTTCGATGCCGCCGGCTGTCAATATGTCTTCCGTTTCCTGCGTGACCACGCCTGTGCCGCCCACGATAATGGCCTTCTTAAAGCCGTTGGCTTCATCAAGGATCACTTCCTTCACGGCATCTCTCAGGGTACCGTCCTGCTTGGTCAGCAGGATCGGGGTCTTGGACGCATAGGCGTAGGGGCTGATGGAAAGCGTGTCCGCATAGCCCTTGCTGGTTGCAAGAATGAACGTGTCATTTCCCGCAAATCCATTGTCTGCAGCTTTACCGTTTTTGTACACTTCGATTGCAGTCGCTTCACGGTTCGAGCCTTTGATGCGCTCGGCGGTAACGCCTTCGATTTCATTGATCGCATTCAAAACGTCATCTGAAACAGCACCTGAACCGCCCAGAACGTAGACCTTACAGCCATCTTTTGAGGCTAGCCGTTCGATTTCCTTCTTGGCTTCAGCTCTCAATGCGTCAGTCTTTGTGGTAATGATCGGGCAGCCATAGACGCCTGCCAGTGCCGCGCCGGAAAGCGCGTCCGGGAAGGATTCGCCTGTTGCCACAATAAGGGTCTTCAGCTTCCCGTTCTGCGCAGCAGGATAAGCTTCATCCGTGATCGCGGCCATGGTGCCGTAACGGCCGGAACCTTTTAGACGCGTCCATTCCCATGCGCGTCCTGTGGTTTCTGCCCGTGTGATCGTAGGAACACCCACCGCACTCATAAACATGACAAGTGCGGTAAGGATTGCTAGTACTCTTCTCTTCACAACGAACCTCCTTCGGTTGTTAAAATGCTGCAGATATCATAACATTAGATAGAAGATTTTTCAAAGAAAAATGAGCATTTTTTTCGAAAAAGTATTATGTTAGGAACAAGGTAATGAAGAATGGTGGTTACACGCGGAAACAGGAAAGGATCCATTATGAAAAAACTGTTTTCTGTATTGCTTTCTGTCGTACTTTTTGTCTCGGTTTTCGGTGCCGGCCTGCTGGGCTGTAAAAGCCCTGAAGAGCCGACGGACAAACCGGCAGAAACGGTCGGGCCGCAGACTTATGCGGACGGGCGCGCGCGGCCGTCAAACGCCGGGCGTCTTCGGGTCGTGAACGGCAGACTGTCAGACCAGGACGGGCGTCCGGTCATGCTCCGGGGCGTCAGTTTCAACGGACTCATCACCAGCGAATCCTTTATCAATGAGGCCTCATTTGTCGAATTATCGCGGGATTACGGCGTGAACCTCGTGCGGCTTGCCATGTACACCTACGGTGTGGGCAGCGTCGGTTACTGCACCAAAGGGGACAAGGAGCGGCATGAAGCCGACATCCAGAAAGCCGTCCAGCTGGCCAAGGATCAGGACATGTACGTGATCATCGACTGGCACATTCTGAGCGACGGCGATCCCAACCTTTACAAAGATCAGGCGAAAACTTTCTTCAGCAAGATGGCGGAGTTATACAAAAACCATGACAATGTTCTGTACGAAATCTGTAACGAGCCGAACGGTGTGGACTGGGCGGCCTGCAAGCAATACGCCGAAGAAATCATCCCCGTGATCCGTGAGAAAGACCCGGATTCCGTGATCATCGCCGGCAACCCCGACTGGTCCAAAGACCTCTACTCGGTCGCTTCCGATCCGCTCTCCTTTGAAAATGTCCTCTACACCCTTCACTTCTATTCCGCGACTCACGGCAAGAATTTCCGTGACATGACCCGCGAGCTCAGCCAGTCCGGCCTGCCGATCTTCGTCTCCGAATTCGGCTGCACCGCAGCAAGCGGCGGCCTGCCGAGAGACATCAACTCCGCGGACCAGTGGATCGAGCTCCTCGAAGAAGAACACATTTCCTACTGCATGTGGGCATGGGCGAAGGTCGCCGAGGCCTGCTCCGCCATCCGCTCCACCTGCCTCAAATACAGCGGCTTCTCGGACGAAGACTTCACCGACACCGGCCTCTGGTACCTCCGCACCCTCGAGAAATACAAGACCCGGTGAGGGCTTGCCCGCCTCACGGCCCGTAATCGATAACCATGACCTCGGGAATATTGTTGAAACGGGGAATTTTCTCGGTGCTTCCAAGACCACGGGAGAGGGCCAGAGTACGCTGCCCGTCCTTTGAAGTGTAAATGCCTTCGAGCCGCCCGGGGAAGCGGCCCTGGTCGGGCGCCCAGAGGCCGCCCCAGTAGGGGAATGGAAGGTCTTCCTGCCCGAACTTGTATTTGCTGAGTTTGCCGAACCAGGGGAAGCGTAGCTGGCCGCCGTGCACGTGGCCGGCGATCACAGTGTCGAATTGCCACTCCTCCAGCCCGTTCAGATGCAGGAAGGAATAGGGCATATGGTTCATCAGCATGGTGAAGCGATTGGTGTCTTCAAAATCCTGAAGGAAGGGCAGTTCCAGAAGCTGCCAGCCGGCCGCGACCCGTTCCGGCACGCAATAACCGTGCTGGCCGCCGAGCCGGATGGCCTGGCCTCGGACTTCAATATCCACATAGTTTCGGTCCAGAACCGTTGCGCCTGCCCGCGCATAGCGCGTCAGCACGCCTGTCTCTTCCGAGAGCCCGTGCTCCCGGTCGTATTCCGTCTCATGATTGCCCGGCGACACATAGACCGGCGCGATCTTCACAAGCTCGGCGATCAGCCGCTCCTCGTCCGAAGTATCCTCATCATATTTGTTGATCAGATCGCCCGGGATCAGGATCAGGTCCGGCTCTTCTTTGGCCACCCGCCGGATCAGCCGCCGGTTGTCTTTTCCAAAGACCGTTCCGTGAATGTCTGCGAGCGACACGACCCGGAACGAAGCCGACAGTTTCTCGGACGAGATCTGATAATGAGAGGTCATAAGCCCCCAGTGCGAAATGATCAGCGACAAAATAG
>JAEEGF011466668.1_pt1 | contig 29781 bp, 29 predicted proteins | sample 9134171 | NCBI WGS metagenome assembly JAEEGF01 (sample SAMN16246542, study PRJNA631951) | gut metagenome | biome: gut microbiome; feature: rumen; material: AP-attached | host: Bos | place: Iran: Karaj | collected 2018-10 | reverse complement strand
ACCACTTCATACACGCTAACCGCCGTAACATCAACCTCAACATGATACTGCTCAACAACCGTATCTACGGTCTGACAAAGGGACAGTATTCTCCAACATCACCACGTGGCTTCGTCAGCAAGTCAAGCCCTTACGGAACAGTGGAAGATCCATTCCGCCCTGCAGAGCTCTGCTTCGGCGCACGCGGACACTTCTTCGCTCGTACCGTGGCTACCGATGGTCAGCACACTATCAGCGTGCTGAAGGCTGCCAACGCACACAAGGGTGCTTCTGTCGTTGAGGTACTGCAGAACTGCGTAATCTTCAACAACGGCTGCCACGATGCAGTGTACAACAAGGCTGGTCGTGAGGAGAACGCCATCTACGTAGAGCACGGCAAACCATTGGTATTCGGTAAGGATCGTGAGTTCGGACTCGTACAGGAGGGCTTCGGACTGAAGATCGTGAAGATTGGCGAGAACGGTATCACCGAGAAGGACATCCTCGTTCACGATGCACACTGTGAGGACAACACCCTGCAGCTGAAGCTTGCCCTCATGGGTAACGGCGACGGTTTCCCTGTAGCCCTCGGTGTAATCCGCGACGTTGAGGCTCCTACCTACGACGACTGCGTATCTGCACAGATTGAGGAGGTCAAGGCTGCCAAGAAGTACCACAACTTCGCAGAGCTCCTTGAGACCAACGACATCTGGGAGGTGAAGTAGTTTATTTAACTAATGATATAGATAAACAGTCATATTTCTTTCAAAACACAAAGTAATATGGCTGTTTATTCTATTTTTGTTTTGTTAATTAAAATATTATAATTATCTTTGCAGCATAACATTATTAATTACATAAATTGATATGAAAAAAGCACTTATATTCGTGATGTTGCTATGTTGTATTAGCATTCAAGCACAAGAAGATAAAACCGTTGTTGAAGTGCATATGAAAGGTTCAAAACGAGAAATAACGAAAAAACTTGAAAATGCGGGTTTTATCGAAACCAAAAGAAATGGTCAAAAGTGCATGGTTGGTATCCTAGCAGGGGATACTGTAACAATTTATGTGACCAAAAAGACAGTGTCTTCGCAGGTGATTGAGACAAGTGCAGTAAAGGTATTACAAGTTCTGTGGGACGGAAGTGCTTTGGCATATGCAAATAAACCAGGAGAAAACAATAATTGGTTTAATGGTCCCGTAGTGAAACTTTTACCTAAACCCGGATTAATGTACTATGATGACCTTATAATAAATACGGGACACAATGGAGTTCTGAATATTGTTGATACATATACTTATGAAACAAAAAATAAAAGTGAGAAGACTGTTCCTGTGGTAGAAATTCCTGACAAATAACAACACCATTTATCATATAATTAATATATCAAAATTAATATATCAAATATTTTCAAATCTTTCATTATTGAGCGATTTGAGTAGATTTGAACGATTTCTCGCCGAAGGCGATAATAAATATCTCAAAATGATTATTTGTCATTATAATGACCGTATGATCTAAGTATCAGAACAAGGACTTCTTCATCCATAATCTGATATACAAGGCGGTGCTTCTTTGTTATCTGTCGACTCCATCGTCCCAAGGGGGCGCCTTTCAATGGTTCCGGATGCCCTGTTCCGGTCTTAGGATGAGTCTTCAGCTCCTCTATAAAACCAACCGCTTTTGCAAAGGCTTTGGGTTCGCTGCGCTCAAGTTTTGCCAAACCAATACGGGCTTCTGTCGTAAATTCAATATTATATGTCATAGCCCTGTTCTTCTTAACATTTCAGACACAGTTTCATTTGGCTGAAGTCTAACGCATTTACCTTGTTTGTACTCATCCATACCACGCTCGAGGCTTGCATAAAACTCCTCTTTCGACATGAGTGTGGGGTCGGCAGCCTTTTCTGCCACCACCTTGCGAAGATACTTCGCAACGCGCTTAAGCAGACTCTCATCCTCTGCTATGATACTCATATTGCGGAGCATTTCCGCATTCAGTTGTAGTGCCGTCATAATATCTCTGTATTTTTATGTTATCAATCCTTTGACTGCAAAGTTACGAAGTTTTCCTTAAATAACCAAGAAAAGCGGGAAAAATATCATATTCCTATTTTCTGCTATTCTTTTGTTTCTATGTCAAACAGACCTGCTTTCTTTAGGATTGGCAACACACGTGTGGCCAAATTACGTTTTGATTCTTTTTCCTCTGAATAGTATTCCTCATACAGGTCATCATGGCCATAAATCATCTTTTCCATCAAGGCATCGTCAATCATGCGAACCTCTGTGCGTCCTTTTTCGTCGCTACCATTTGAAACGATGTAGCACACGCGTTGCTTTATCTGTTTGCTACCTATAATTGCGCCACCGATGGCACCGAACGCCATTCCCGCAAGAGCACGATCAGACTGTGCTTTTTTTCCTATGGTTTGATTTACGAATATCAGACTATGTTTCCCTATGCGTTTGGTTTTTGCGTAGCCGTTAGCAAATCGTGTTTTTTCATAGCGTAGTTTGCGGCAGTTTACATAAAGCGTATTGTCAATTATTAATACGAATGCCTCTTTCTTTAATTTCTTATTAATGCTATCATTTTTAGTGGTCAGAGTGTAGTCATTACCTCCCCACCAGAACTGCCGTCCTGTACTATGGGCATCTGCACAGATAGAGGAGGTGAAGGCAGCCAAGAAGTACCACAACTTCGCTGAGCTCCTTGAGACCAACGACATCTGGGAGGTTAAGTAATCATTACATACCCATCCATACTCCACCACTCACATGGAGGGGTAGGGGAATAAAGAAACAGCCATGTTTACTTCGTGCAAGTAAATATGGCTGTTTCTTTATTTATAGAAATAAGGAATATTGTCGATTGTAAGCCCGTTCTCTGTAACTTCCAGAGGTTTGTTGCGCCAATTCCATTGCTGCACCACGGAGTTCTTTATATTATCGGCTATACGTTCCGACCTGTTCATTTCATTGTCATACGCAACCTCCCTGCGTGCCTGCATTCTCATGTTATTGGTCTCCTCATCCTGTTTGTCGATATATGGGTTTTTGTCATGGAGAGATTCTACGTAACATGATACGTCGTTGTAGGTGACAGTTGTTGACAACTGGTTGTTTTCGATACGATATGTACCATAGATGTTGACAAGTACTGATTTATTTTGTTTGATTCCACCATAACTTGATTTGGTGAAACGCTTGCGATGCAGCTTGGCTTTAAACGTTCCGTCTTTTTTGAATTTGCAGTAGCCTTGCATGTTCCAGTAATCCAGTTTCAGGCTTTCAATAAACTCTTTTGAGCACTGCCATTTACCTGCTATGCTCTGTGCGCTTGCTGTCAAGGTAGTGAAGATGACAAGAATGATGATAGATAAGAGATTTTTGTTGTTCATTGTTTTGTTTTCGTTAGTGTCTGCAAAGATAATACAAATAAATGAGATGCATTTATATTCGTGGGGAAATTAAATAAATTTTAACATGCAAGCTGAAACAAAACAGGAAGTGGTGAAGGCCGACATTTTTTCGTCATGCATAGAGCAGAAAATCGTCAATAGTGCGAAAAATGCCGGTTTTGCGCACATTTTGCATCGTTTTGCTCATTTTTTAAACATATAAAATAAGGGAAAGTAGTAATTTTGCATTGCAATCGGAAAAGAAACTATTGTGATAAATAGTAAGAAATGTTATTTTGTGACGTAGGTCGTCAGACCGAAATTCCGGATAACATAATAGTTTAAAGGAATTAAATAAGTGAAAGAAATATTAGTTACAGTTAGTTAGGACAAAAGAATCTATAATGTATTGATTGATTGGCGTCTCATTGTATGTGAATACGGTGAGGCGCATTTTTTTGTACATTTTCTTTCTGTGATATTTTGTGGTTTGGAGAAAAATTGCTAACTTTGCCAATTGTAATAACTGCATGAACCTGTGCGTCGTTCATGCTGTATGTGGAGAATATAAACAATATAAATAAATCTATATATGAAAAATCCATGGACATGGGTGCCTTCACTTTATTTTGCAGAAGGCCTTCCTTATGTAGCGGTGATGACCATCGCATTGATACTCTACAAACAGCTCGGATTGTCAAATACCGACATCACCTTCTATACATCATGGCTTTACCTGCCATGGGTGATAAAGCCGTTGTGGAGTCCGTTTATAGATTTGTTTAAGACCAAGCGATGGTGGATCGTAACCATGCAGCTGCTAATCGGCGCAGCCTTCGGCGGCGTGGCATTTACCATTCCTACATCGTTTTGGTTGCAGGGCACCCTGTGCTTCTTCTGGCTCATGGCATTCTCCAGCGCTACCCACGATATTTCTGCCGACGGCTTCTACATGCTCGGACTCTCACAGCACGAGCAGACATTCTTCGTAGGCATACGATCCATGTTCTATCGCTTCGCCACCATATTCGGTCAGGGAATACTCGTCATGGTGGCAGGCAACCTGCAGGTGATATTCCGTAACAGCATAGCGTATTCATGGAGCTTGCTGTTCTATGGCATAACCGGATTGTTCATTGCCTTGTGGCTGTGGCATTCATACGTACTGCCACGCCCGAAGGAAGACGTTGCGCGTACGGGCATAACGACAAAGACTATAATGCACGACTTCGTTGCTACGCTCAAGACCTTCTTCCAGAAGGAGCAGGTGGTGATAGGCATACTCTTCATGTTGCTTTACAGAATGCCGGAGGGACTGCTCTCAAAGGTGTCATCACTGTTCCTTATCGATGAACTTCACAACGGAGGCTTGGGCCTGTCGCCTCAGGAGTACGGCTTCGTCCAGGGCACCGTGGGTGTCATTGGTCTTACGCTCGGCGGCATACTCGGTGGTATTGCTGCAAGTAGGGACGGACTGAAGAAGTGGCTGTGGCCGATGGTGTGCGCCATTACCCTGCCAGATGTCGTTTATGTATATATGGCATACGCCATGCCTTCAGACCTTCTGACCATCAACGTCTGCGTGTTCGTTGAGCAGTTTGGCTATGGATTCGGTTTTACGGCATACATGCTATACCTTATATATTATAGCCGTGGCGAATATAAGACCAGCCACTATGCCCTGTGTACGGCGTTCATGGCACTTTCAATGATGATACCTGGACTCTTTGCCGGTGCACTGCAGGAGTTCGTAGGTTATCGTATGTTCTTCATCATCGTGATGATATTCTGCAGCGTCACATTCATAGTGACATCATTGTTGAAGATCGACCCAGAGTTTGGCAAGAAGAAAGTCGTAGCGGAAGAGACAGAGGAAGAGATATAAGTAAACCAGTGTATATGGCCTTCCTCCATATTATATATAGCATCAGGCAGAATTTGCGAACAAACGAAACACTCACCTAAAACGCAAAATAGATGTTAACGGATGCAGAAAATCCCCTTCGTGCAGGAAAATTATACTTCACGAAGGGGATTTTCCTTACAAAACTATGGCTTTTTGTTGATTTTTTGCGCCTTTTTACCCTATAAAAGCTATAGAAAACCATAGAAAAGTTGCTTTTTCTTTCTTTTTTCGTTAGAAAATAATTAATTTTGTAAGCGAATATGTAAAATAACAATTTGTTGTGTTTTAGTCGAGCTCACGTATCTTTAAGTACAGAAACTAGCAAACAATATAATAATGGACAAAAAGACTCTTGAATTTGTGACATATTGCATAGGCAAACTTTCCATATTGCTAAAGTTACCGCAACAGGAAATATACAAACGCCTGAAAACATCAGGCATCTTGTATGGCTACATCGTGCCTTCTTATGATGTGCTTCACACATTTAGCTCTCGCTATTTGATGGAGGATTTAACTGAGTATATGAAAGAAAAAGGAGTATTGTAATATACAATATTGTATACGTTCAGAGCAAATGCTGAGAGAATGTCTCACATATATCTGGCAGAAGAAATCATAAGAGAGCATCAAGAGACTCAACAATAAATAAAAAAGTGGTGCTGAATTTATAGTGATTGAGAAACAAAAGAAGTCATAAGAGGTCCCTAATTGCAATAACACAGAACTGATTGCTTACATAAAAACCATATTCTAAAGATGAAAGGCGATGCACAACCATTAATAAGGTTCTTTGATGGGTCAGACAAACGATTCATCATACCTCTTTATCAGCGTAACTACGATTGGAAAGAGGAAAACTGCGAACAGTTGTTTCAAGACTTGATGAAACTACATAAAAGTGACCGCAGGAGTCACTTCTTTGGGAGTATTGTATCAAGCATACAGTCTGGAACAGAAGACAGATTCATTATTGATGGACAACAGCGAATAACAACTGTTTCGTTGTTGCTGATTGCGATGGTGAATGCCAATAAGGAAGGACTGATAGAGGCAACAGACACTAGGCTTGTAGAGAAAATATTTAAACGCTATTTGGTGGATGAATACCAAGAAAATGAACGGAAGGTAAAACTTAAGCCTATCAAGAAAGATATGCAGGCTTTCGATGCTTTGTTGTATAAACCAAAAGATCAATACATCAAAGAGTCGAATGTTACTCGCAACTACGACTTCTTCTATGATAAGATTATTCATTGCGGATTGACCATTGATGAACTATTTAATACTATCAAGAGACTGGAAATCATCAATATCCGTCTTCATGAAGCAGATGACCCCCAGTTGATATTTGAGAGTCTGAACTCAACAGGTCTTGATTTGAGTGAGGCAGACAAGATACGTAACTATCTGTTGATGTCGTTAGCACCTGTAGAGCAGGATGACTTATATACTCGATATTGGAATCCTATTGAAGAGTACACAAAGTCTGATCCATCTTCTTTTGTGCGCGATTACCTAACAATGAAGCAAGGAAAGATAGGTCGTATCGATAAGATATACTTTATCTTTAAGGAATATGCTGAAACGGCAAATATTGACAGGGCAACGCTTTTGGAAGACATGCATCACTACGCCAAGATATATAGCCAAGTGGACAATGCAACGGTAGGTACAGATAAACTCAACAGAAAGTTGAATCAGCTACGAACGCTGGATTCAACAATTGCTTACCCGTTCTTTATGGCATTCTTCGACTATGCATCGAAAGTAGGATTGGCAGAAAACGAGATTTATCGTGTACTAGATGTCATAGAAGCATATTGGGCGCGAAGAATCATCTGTAATCTCCCATCAAATGCTTTGAATAAAGTGTTTGCAACACTCCATAGGGATGTTTTGAATCATGTCAACAAAGCTGGTGATGATACTGCACCTTCATATATTGACGTGCTGACTTATGTCTTGTTGAAGAAGGGGCGTTCTTCTGTCTTTCCTTCTGATGAAGAGGTAAGGGGTGACTTTAAAACTCGTCAGGTATATAAAATGCCTGCTAATGCCCGCATGTTTATCCTTGAACGTATGGAAAACCAAGATAACAATGAACGGCACGATGTGGTAAAGGAACTGACCGAGAAAAATATCACCATAGAGCATATTATGCCACAAACTCTGTCGGATAAGTGGAAAGCTGCTTTAGGCGAAGATTGGGAAAGAATTCATGAACAATATCTTCACACGATGGCAAACCTTACTCTCACTGGTTATAATTCTCAATATAGCAATCTCACGTTTGTTGAGAAAAGAGATATGGAGAAGGGTTTCAAAGATAGTGCATTTCGTCTGAATAACTCTGTGAAATCATGTGAGCAATGGACAGAAACAGAATTGAAAGCACGTCAAAAAGAACTTCAGAATGTTTTTATGCGTCTTTGGCCTATGCCAACTACGACTTTTGAGCCGCTGAGACGTGAAGCAGAATCTGCATCGCTTGATGATGAAGACTATGAGTTCACAGGCAAGAAGCTGCAAGCGTATATGCTGCATGGGGTTAGATATGCTGTTAATACTTGGAAAGAAATGCTCATTCAGGTTTGTGGGCACATCTTGTTAGAGAAACGTTCGACCATAGAATGGCTTTGCGCAAACGAAAAGTGCAGTTTCTCAACAACTCCTGAAGAATGGAGACGTGAGCTCGCACCGGGAATGTACGTATGGACAGATAACAGTACTGCAACGAAGATTAATATTCTGCACGGAATGTTTGAGGAATGTAATATTCCGGCATCAGAACTCATTTTTGAATTCCGCTCCGGCCAAGTGGGAGAGGATGAAGAATAGACAACGCATTTGAAGAGATGTTTTACACTGTTGTGAAAAACAGTATCTTCGGGAAATTGTCATGAAGAAGCAATGCCTTGCCTGTTTATTCAATAAAATACAGGAAAAATTGCTGATAGTTAGTAATTTATAGTGAAAAAATTTGGCGGAATGAAAAAAAAGTCGTAACTTTGCACCCGCAAATTGAAGTATTGTCGTCATGATAATACGGAGGTTTTGCGTAAACTATTTATTATTAACAAATTAAAAACAAAAAGACAAAAGCAATGATTATTGTACCTGTTAAGGAAGGCGAGAACATTGAGCGCGCCCTGAAGAAGTTTAAGAGAAAGTTTGAGAAGACTGGTGTTGTTAAGGAGCTCCGCTCACGTCAGCAGTTCAACAAGCCTTCTGTTCTTAAGCGCTTGAAGATGGAGCACGCTGTCTATGTTCAGCAGCTGCGTCAGGCCGAGGAAGCATAAAAATAGGGCGGGACAGTGATTGTCCGCTCTTTTTTATTTAAAACTCGTTAAAAAATTTGGTGGTCTGAATTTATTTGAGTAAATTCGCATCATGATTACCGACGACTTCCTAAGATATCTGGAGGCAGAGAAAGATGCCTCGCCGCTAACGGTGAGAACCTACGGCGAAGCTATCAATGACTACTTGGGATATCTCGGAAGGTTGGAAGGTAACATAAGTCCTGAAGATGCCGACGGCGACATAGTACGCGGATGGGTGGAAAGCATGGTGGAACGTGGATACAAAGCTACGAACACATGTAAGAAACTCAGCGCAGTCAAGTCGCTCTACAGATACGCTCTGAGAAAAGGCATCATAGAATGTGATCCTGCCCACAATGTGCCAGGACCAAAAAAGCAAAAGACACTGCCGGTATTCCTGAGGGAGACGGAAGCGGAAGAACTGTTTGACGGTCTGCAATGGGACATGAGCAATATAAAGGATGTACGCGCACGTACATTATTATTAATGCTCTACTCTACGGGCATGAGGCGGGCGGAGATAATCTCGCTACGCGACAAAGACGTAAGTCTTGCAAGGCGAGAGGTGAAGGTAACGGGAAAAAGGCGCAAGCAGCGCATAATACCGTTGGGACAGGAGATGATCGATGCATTGGCGCTCTATCAGCAGATGCGAGATGAAGAGATACTTGTTACAGATGATACGGAAGCCCTGTTTCGTAACGATAAAGGGAAGCAGATGACTGATGCACAGGTGTACGGCATGGTGAAGAAATATCTTTCACTCGTCACTACGCAGAAGAAACGGTCGCCCCACGTCATGAGACACTCCTTCGCCACTGCAATGCTAAACCATGACGCAAAACTTGGAAGCGTGCAGAAACTGCTGGGGCATGAAAGCCTCAATACAACGCAGATATATACACACGTCACATTCGAAGAACTGAAGCGAACCTATTCAAAAGCCCATCCAAGGGAAACAGAATAAATCCCGAGGGCATATTTATTAACCATTTAAAATCAAAAACTATGGAGATAAAGATTCAGGCCGTCCATTTCGACGCAACAGAGAAATTACAGGAGTTTGCCACAAAGAAAGTGGAAAAGCTCGCAAAGTCTTACGATGATATACAGAAAGTAGAGGTGCAACTAAAAGTCGTCAAGCCTCAGACCGCACTGAACAAGCAGACCAGTATAACGGTTACGGCACCTGGATGTGGTGCTCAGTTCGTGGAGAAGACATGCGACACATTTGAAGAAGGAATCGACCTTTGTGTGGACGCAATGAGGGTTAAATTGACGAAAATGAAAGAAAAATCAAGAAATCATTAAAAAATTTGCCAAAAAGTTTGGTGGTTTCAAAAATTATGCGTACCTTTGCACCCGAAATCAAAAAGATGTCCGATAACGACACCGGTTTCGATGCTTGAAGATGCCTCTTTAGCTCAGTTGGCCAGAGCACGTGATTTGTAATCTCGGGGTCGTTGGTTCGAATCCGACAAGAGGCTCCCTAAGAGCAAAGGACGATGAGCAGAGGGACGCATAATAAGGGTGGTTACCAGAGTGGCCAAATGGGGCAGACTGTAAATCTGCTGTCTTTCGACTTCGGTGGTTCGAATCCATCACCACCCACTAAGCCAGCCATAATGAAAGGCTGGATTTGCGGAAACGCTTGTTCTTGTGTTAATCCCTGTAAATTTTTAATGGGTGGACAAAGAAGCAACGCCTTCGCATTTTTTTTCTGCGGAAATAGCTCAGTTGATAGAGCACTAGCCTTCCAAGCTGGGGGTCGCGGGTTTGAGCCCCGTTTTCCGCTCCAATGCACGCTTAACTTTTTAAGCACGCTGTATTAGCTCAGTGGTAGAGCACTTCCTTGGTAAGGAAGAGGTCCTGAGTTCAACTCTCAGATACAGCTCCACCTGATGTCGAGCCTGAACAAACCAGTTTACTAGACATTAAAAATTAAATAACAAATAAAAAATTAGAACAATGGCAAAAGAGACTTTCCAGCGTGACAAGACTCACGTAAACATCGGTACCATTGGTCACGTCGACCACGGTAAGACAACTCTGACCGCTGCTATCACAACTGTACTCGCAAAGAAGGGCCTTTCTGAGCTCAAGTCTTTCGATCAGATTGATAACGCTCCTGAGGAGAAAGAGCGCGGTATTACTATTAACACTGCTCACGTTGAGTATCAGACCGAGAAGCGTCACTATGCTCACGTGGACTGCCCAGGACACGCCGACTATGTGAAGAACATGGTAACTGGTGCTGCTCAGATGGACGGTGCTATTATCGTGGTTGCTGCTACTGACGGTCCTATGCCTCAGACTCGTGAGCACGTGCTGCTCGCTCGTCAGGTGAACGTGCCTCGTCTCGTTGTGTTCCTCAACAAGTGCGACATGGTTGACGATGAGGAGATGCTTGAGCTCGTTGAGATGGAGATGCGTGAGCTTCTCGATCAGTATGACTTCGACGGCGATAACACACCTATCATCCGTGGTTCTGCTCTTGGTGCGCTTAACGGCGATCCAAAGTGGGAGGAAAAGATTATGGAGCTGATGGATGCTTGTGATACATGGATTCAGGATCCTCCACGTGACCTCGATAAGCCATTCCTTATGCCAGTTGAGGACGTATTCTCAATCACAGGTCGTGGTACTGTTGCTACTGGTCGTATCGAGACTGGTCGTATCCACGTAGGTGACGAGGTTGAGCTCCTCGGTCTCGGTGAGGATAAGAAGTCTGTTGTAACAGGTGTTGAGATGTTCCGTAAGATCCTTGATGAGGGTCAGGCTGGTGATAACGTAGGTCTTCTCCTTCGTGGTATCGACAAGGCTGAGATCAAGCGTGGTATGGTACTCTGCCACCCAGGACAGATCAAGCCATTCAAGAAGTTCAAGGCTTCTATCTACGTTCTGAAGAAGGAAGAGGGTGGTCGTCACACTCCATTCGGTAACAAGTACCGTCCTCAGTTCTACCTCCGTACCATGGACTGCACAGGTGAGATTACTCTCCCAGAAGGTGTAGAGATGGTTATGCCTGGTGATAACGTAGAGATCACTGTAGAGCTTATCTACGCTGTGGCTCTTAACGCAGGTCTGCGTTTCGCTATCCGTGAGGGTGGTCGTACCGTAGGTTCTGGTCAGATCACAGAGGTTTACGAGGATTAATCTTCGATAACTCTCTCCCTGAATAAGGGAAGAATATAAAAAAGTGAAAAGTGAGATGCTTTTCAGGTCTCACTTTTCACTAACTTACGGGAGTCTTTCAATGGTAGGAAAGCGGTCTCCAAAACCGTCAATGAGGGTTCGATTCCTTCCTCCCGTGCCAATTAAGAATAAGGTAAATGAAAAAGATAGTAGATTATTGCAAGGCTTGCTACGATGAGCTTATGCATAAGACATCTTGGCCTACACGTGCTCAGCTGACACACTCCGCTATGGTGGTGCTGTCTGCTTCTCTCGTTATAGCCTTGGTGGTTTTCTGCATGGACTCTGTGTTTAAGTTCATCATGAGCGCTATTTATCCTAATTAATAGGTCGGGACGGATATGGCAGAGAAAGGAATGAAATGGTATGCTATGCGTTCCGTGAGCGGAAAGGAAGCAAAGCTAAAGGAATATATAGAAAAGGAGTGCGAGCATAATCCAAAGCTCGCGCAGCATGTTTCCCAGGTATTGTTGCCTATGGAGAAGCATGCCGCTTTGCGTAATGGTAAGCGAGTGGTAAAGGAGAAGGTCGCACTGCCAGGATATCTCTTTATTGAGTGTGAGATGGTGGGCGATACTGCTCATGACCTTCGCTTTATGCCTAACTGCCTCGGCTTCCTCGGTGGTCTTGATGACCCAACACCTGTACGTCAGTCAGATATTAACCGCATGATAGGTGCTGCTGAGGAGACTGAATTGGTTGAGGAAGTTGATATTCCATTCATGGTCGGTGAGAGCGTGAAGGTGACGGATGGTCCTTTCAGTGGTTTCAACGGCGTGATTGAGAAGGTTAACACCGAGAAGCGTACATTGGAGGTGACGGTCAAGATATTCGGTCGTAGCACTCCATTGGAGCTCAACTTCATGCAGGTCGAGAAAGAAGCGTAAGCAATCCATGCTGTCTGATGCGTCGGGTGGCAATATTATAGAGGAATATAGTAGAAAAAGGAAACGAGAAGAAATCGGAGTTGACAAATATAATGCTTCCATCAACTCTGTTTCTATATAAGTAAATTTTTAATCATTAACAAAAAGATGGCTAAAGAAGTTGCTGGACAACTCAAGTTACAGATTAAGGGCGGTGCCGCAAATCCATCACCTCCGGTAGGACCTGCACTGGGTTCTAAGGGTATCAACATCATGGGCTTCTGCAAGGAGTTCAATGCGCGTACTCAGGATAAGGCTGGAAAGGTGCTCCCTGTTGTCATTACTTACTATGCTGACAAGTCTTTTGACTTTGTTATCAAGACATCTCCTGCTGCAGTACAGCTGAAGGAGATTGCAAAAGTAAAGTCTGGTTCCGCTTCTCCAAACCGTAACAAGGTTGCCGAGATTACATGGGATCAGGTTAAGACTATTGCAGAGGACAAGTTGAAGGACCTCAACTGCTTTACCATAGAGTCTGCTATGAAGCAGATTGCTGGTACTGCACGTAGTATGGGTATCACCGTAAAGGGTGACTTCCCTGCATAAGTTAGTAAGGGCATAATCTCGTAATTAGAGATCCGCTGATTATTTAACATTTCCGGGAGGTGATGCGCGACATTACCGTTTGTACCGAAAAAACTTCAAAAACAATGAGTAAACTGACAAAAAATCAAAAGGCAGTTGCTGGTAAGGTAGAGGCTAACAAGGCTTATACCGTAGATGAGGCAGCAGCTCTTGTCAAGGAGATTACTACAACCAAGTTTGACGCCTCTATTGATATGGACGTTCGTCTTGGTGTTGACCCACGTAAGGCAAACCAGATGGTTCGTGGCGTTGTTAGCCTGCCTAACGGCACTGGTAAGGTTACACGTGTGCTTGCACTCTGTACACCTGATCAGGAGGCTGCAGCCAAGGAAGCCGGCGCTGATTATGTAGGTCTTGACGAGTACATCGAGAAGATCAAGGGTGGCTGGACTGATGTTGACGTTATCATCACTATGCCTTCTTGCATGGGTAAGATTGGTCCTATCGGCCGTATCCTCGGTCCTCGTGGACTTATGCCAAACCCAAAGAGTGGTACAGTGACAATGGATGTCGCTAAGGCTGTCAAGGAAGTTAAGTCTGGTAAGATTGACTTCAAGGTTGATAAGACTGGTATCATCCACACATCTATCGGCAAGGTTTCAATGAGCGCAGAGGCTATCGCTGGAAACGCTAAGGAGTTCCTTGCTACTGTTAACAAGCTCAAGCCAGCTGCTGCGAAGGGTACATACATCAAGAGTGTCTTTATTTCAAGCACAATGAGTAAGGGTATCAAGATTGATCCTAAATCAGCCGATTAACTCTAAAAGTTTTGTAAAATGAAGAAAGAAGTAAAAGATACTATCATCACCGAGCTTGGCAACATGCTGAAGCAGTACCCTCACTTCTACGTTGTGGACGTGACTGGTCTTAATGCCGAGGCTACAAGCGACCTTCGCCGCAAGGCTTTCAACAACCAGATTAAGATGGTTGTTGTAAAGAACAAGCTTCTGATCAAGGCGTTCGAGGCTGCTGAGCAGGATTTCTCTGAGCTCTATGGTTCACTGAAGGGTAACACAGCTCTCATGTTCTGTGAGACTGCTAATGTTCCTGCTAAGTTGCTGAAGGAGTTCAAGGAAGAGAATCCAACTCTGAAGGCTGCATACGCTGAGGAGAGTCTCTTCGTAGGTGCTGACAAACTCGCTGAGCTTGCAGCTCTCAAGAGCAAGAACGAGCTCATCGCCGAGGTTGTTGCTCTGCTCCAGTCTCCAGCAAAGAACGTCCTCTCTGGACTCCAGTCTTCTGCTGGTACGATACATGGTCTGCTCAAGACATTGGGCGAGCGTGCTGAGTAATAATAATGCTGCGTGGGCAGCCTGATGGTTAGCTTACGGAGTGTTATAAAGAAAGATTTAACAATTATTAAAGTAAAAACAAATTAAAATTTTTAAATAAAATGGCAGATATTAAAGCTATTGCTGAGGAACTCGTAAACCTCACCGTTAAAGAAGTTAATGAACTCGCACAGGTCCTGAAGGACGAGTATGGAATTGAGCCTGCTGCTGCAGCTGTTGCTGTTGCTGCTGGTCCAGCTGCTGGTGGCGCTGCTGGTGACGCTGCTGCTGAGAAGGACGCATTCGACGTAGTTCTCGCTGAGGTTGGTGCTAACAAGCTCGCTGTTGTTAAGGCAGTGAAGGAGGCTTGTGGCCTTGGTCTGAAGGACGCAAAGGATCTCGTTGACGGTGCTCCTGCTACCATCAAGGAGGGTATGCCAAAGGCAGAGGCTGAGAACCTGAAGAAGGCTATCGAAGAGGCTGGTGCTAAGGTAGAGCTGAAGTAATTTAGCTTAGGCTAATAAAGCTTACGTTATAACAAGGTTAGGATCTTCCAAGTAGGTGGGTCCTAACCTTTTTATGTCTTTAATATAATTCTGCACGTCGTCTGAGTGAAGACAATAGCATAGGTGCAGGATATTAGGAAACATATAAGACAGGGTTAGAAAGAGTAAAAAAATAAAGTATCATACTTAGATTTACAAGCATGACATCCAAGAAAACAGAAAACAGAATTAACTTCGCACGTGTAAAGAATCCGATGCCATATCCGGATTTCCTTGACGTGCAGCTGAAGTCTTTCCGTGACTTCCTCCAGTTGGACACGCCACCGGAGGAACGCAAGAAGGATGGTCTGTATAAGGTGTTCAATGAGAACTTCCCTATAACAGACACGCGTAATAACTTCACACTCCAGTTCCTGGATTACTTCATTGATCCTCCACGTTACACCATTGAGGAGTGTCTGGAGCGCGGACTGACATACAGTGTGCCTTTGAAGGCAAAAATGAAGCTGTTCTGTACAGATCCTGATCACACTGATTTCGAGACTATCATCTCGGACGTATTCCTGGGCACCATACCATACATGACAAGCAACGGCACCTTTATCATCAATGGTGCAGAGCGTGTTGTGGTATCACAGTTGCACCGTTCACCAGGTGTGTTCTTCGGTCAGGGTGTTCATGCTAATGGTTCTGTGCTGTATTCAGCACGTATCATTCCGTTCAAGGGCTCTTGGATTGAGTTCGCTACGGACATCAACAACGTGATGTATGCCTACATCGACCGCAAGAAGAAGTTGCCTGTGACAACCTTGTTGCGTGCCATCGGCTATGAGAAGGATAAGGACATTCTCTCTATATTCGATCTCGCAGAGGAAGTAAAAGTGTCAAAGAAGACACTGAAGGAGGTAGTGGGCCGCAAGCTCGCCGCCAACCTTATGCGTACATGGTCAGAGGACTTCGTTGATGAGGATACAGGTGAGGTGGTTTCACTTGAGCGCAATGAGATACTGATGCAGCGTGAGACAGAAATCACTGAAGATAACATTCAGGACATACTTGACAGTGAGCAGTCAACAATCCTTGTACAAAAGGATGAGGACAGCGCTTCAAAGTATGCTATCATCTTCAACACATTGGCAAAAGATACCTCTAACTCAGAGAAGGAGGCTATATACTATATATATCGTCAGCTGCGTAATGCAGACCCTGCTGATGAGGCAAGCGCACGTGAGGTTATTCTCAACCTCTTCTTCTCAGACAAGCGCTATGACCTCGGTGAGGTAGGACGTTACCGCATCAACCGCAAGCTGGGTCTTGACACAGACAAGACCACTCGCGTGCTGACCAAGGAGGATATCATTGAGATTATCAAGTATCTCATCAACCTCATCAACAGCAATGCTACGGTCGATGATATTGACCACCTTTCAAACCGTCGCGTCCGCACAGTGGGCGAGCAGCTGGCTAACCAGTTCTCTATTGGTCTGAGCCGTATGAGCCGCACCATCCGTGAGCGTATGAACGTACGTGACAATGAGGTGTTCACACCAACAGACCTTATCAACGCTAAGACTATATCAAGCGTCATCAACTCGTTCTTCGGAACAAACCCACTCTCACAGTTCATGGACCAGACCAACCCTCTGGCAGAGGTGACCCACAAGCGCCGTCTCTCAGCTCTTGGTCCTGGTGGTCTGTCTCGTGAGCGTGCAGGTTTCGAGGTGCGTGACGTACACTATACCCACTATGGTCGTCTCTGTCCTATTGAGTCACCTGAGGGACCAAACATCGGACTTATTTCTTCTCTCTGTATGTATGCACAGATCAATAGTCTGGGCTTCATAGAGACTCCTTACCGTAGGGTAAACAATGGTATTACCGACCTTGACAACAATCATGTGGAGTACCTCACTGCAGAAGAGGAGCAGGATCAGATAATCGGTCAGGGTAACGCACCACTCAACGACGACGGTACATTCATCCGTGACGTCGTGAAGTGTCGTTTGAACGCAGACTTCCCAGTGGTACCTCCTACAGAGGTTAACCTCATGGATGTGTCACCACAGCAGATAGCATCTGTATCAGCTGGTCTTATCCCATTCTTGGAGCACGATGACGGTCACCGTGCATTGATGGGATGTAACATGATGCGTCAGGCAGTACCATTGCTGCACAATGATGCTCCTATCGTAGGTACAGGACTTGAGCGCCAGGTATGTGAAGACTCACGTACCATGATTACCGCAGAAGGTGAGGGCGTGATAGAATATGTAGATGCTACGACAATACGTATCCTCTATGACCGCACGGAAGATGAGGAGTTCGTAAGTTTCGAGCCTGCAATTAAGGAATACCGCATACCTAAGTTCCGTCGTACCAACCAGAACATGACAATCGACCTTCGTCCAATATGTGAGAAGGGACAGCGTGTGAAGGCCGGCGACATCCTTACTGAAGGTTATGCTACAGAGAATGGCGAGCTTGCACTCGGCCGTAACCTCCTTGTGGCATACATGCCTTGGAAGGGTTACAACTACGAGGATGCCATCGTGCTTTCAGAGCGTGTGGTTCGCGACGACGTACTGACATCAGTGCACGTTGATGAGTATTCTCTCGACGTACGTGAGACAAAGCGTGGTATGGAGGAGCTGACATCTGATATTCCTAATGTATCAGAGGATGCCACAAAGGATCTTGACGAGAACGGTATCATACGTATCGGTGCCCGTGTAGAGCCAGGTGACATCATGATAGGTAAGATATCACCAAAGGGTGAGAGCGATCCTTCACCAGAGGAGAAGCTGCTGCGCGCCATCTTCGGTGACAAGGCAGGCGACGTGAAGGACTCTTCACTCAAGGCAAACCCATCACTCTCAGGTGTCGTTATCGACAAGAAGCTCTTCTCACGTGCCGTCAAGACACGCGAGTCAAAGAAGCAGGACAAGATACTCATTGCCAAGATTGAGCAGGAGTACGAGGCTAAGTACAACGACCTGAAAGACATACTCGTTGACAAGCTTCTCGTTCTTACCGAGGGTAAGACCTGTGCAGGTGTCACCGATTATACAGGTGCAGAGGTTGTTACGAAGGGCAGCAAGTTTACAGCAGCCATACTCGCCAACCTTGAGTACGACGGCGTACAGTCAGGCAATTGGACAGGCGATGCACATACCGATGGTATGATAAAGCAGCTCATCATCAACTACATCCGCAAGTATAAGTTGCTCGATGCAGAGCTTAAGCGTCGCAAGTTCGCTATAACCATTGGTGACGACCTCCCATCAGGAGTACTTCAGATGGCGAAGGTATATATAGCCAAGAAGCGTAAGATCGGTGTAGGTGATAAGCTTGCCGGTCGTCACGGTAACAAGGGTATCGTATCAAAGGTGGTACGTCAGGAGGATATGCCATTCCTCGAGGATGGTCGTCCAGTAGATTTGGTACTTAACCCATTGGGTGTGCCATCACGTATGAACCTTGGACAGATATTCGAGGCAGTGCTCGGTGCCGCAGGTAAGAAGCTCGGTGTCAAGTTTGCTACTCCTATCTTCGACGGTGCACGTCTGGAGGACCTTAACGAGTGGACAGACAAGGCAGGCCTGCCACGCTATTGCTCAACCCATCTGTATGATGGTGAGACAGGTGAGCGTTTCGACCAGCCAGCTACCGTAGGTGTGACATACTTCTTGAAGCTCGGTCACATGGTAGAGGATAAGATGCACGCACGTTCTATCGGTCCTTACAGTCTCATCACCCAGCAGCCTCTCGGCGGTAAGGCCCAGTTCGGTGGCCAGCGTTTCGGAGAGATGGAGGTCTGGGCTATCGAGGCATTCGGTGCCAGCCATGTGCTTCAGGAGATACTCACTGTCAAGTCAGACGATGTATCAGGCCGTTCAAAGAGCTACGAGGCAATAGTAAAGGGCGATGCAATGCCTACACCAGGTATACCAGAGTCACTCAACGTGTTGCTGCATGAGCTTCGCGGTCTTGGTCTCAGCATCAAGCTCGACTAATATTTTCATGAGTTAAGATTATTGATTATAGATTAATGTTTGTCTGCCATACCGGCAGTACACACTTAAACCTTAATCCTTATTCCATAATCACTATTCAAAACAAAAAGAAAAATATATGGCTTTTAAGAAATCAAATAATATAAAGAATAACTTCACCAAGATTACTATCGGTCTGGCATCACCAGAGGAGATACTAGAGCATTCATATGGTGAGGTTACCAAGCCTGAGACCATCAACTACCGTACGTACAAGCCTGAGCGCGACGGTCTCTTCTGCGAGCGCATCTTCGGTCCTACGAAGGATTTCGAGTGTGCCTGCGGTAAGTACAAGCGTATCCGCTATAAAGGCATTGTCTGCGACCGTTGTGGTGTAGAGGTAACAGAGAAGAAGGTGCGTCGTGAGCGTGCCGGACATATTGAGCTCGTAGTGCCAGTGGCACACATCTGGTACTTCCGCTCACTTCCTAACAAGATAGGTTATCTGCTCGGCATCCCTACAAAGAAGCTCGAGTCTGTAATCTACTATGAGAAGTATGTTATCATACAGCCAGGTAAGCTTGCAGGTGTCAAGAACGAGGAAGGCGACGAGCTGAACGGTTCACACCGTCTCGACTTCATATCTGAGGAAGAGTACATCGACATCGTCGACAACCGTCTGAGCCCTAACAATGACCTTCTTGAGGATACCGATCCTAACAAGTTCATTGCCAAGATGGGTGCAGAGGCTATCTATATCCTTCTGCAGAACCTTGACCTCGATGCTCTTTCATACGAGCTTCGCGATCAGGCATCATCAGAAGGCTCAGTACAGCGTAAGACCGAGGCCCTCAAGCGCCTGCAGGTTGTAGAGGCATTCCGCAACAGCCGTGGTGAGAATGGCGACCAGAACCGTCCTGAGTGGATGATCATGAAGATACTTCCTGTCACACCACCAGAGCTTCGACCACTCGTACCATTGGATGGCGGACGCTTCGCTACATCAGACCTCAACGACCTCTACCGTCGTGTCATCATACGTAACAACCGTCTGAAGAGACTTATGGAGATTCATGCTCCTGAAGTCATCCTGCGTAATGAGAAGCGTATGCTTCAGGAAGCAGTTGACTCTCTCTTCGACAACTCACGTAAGTCAAGTGCAGTGAAGAGCGAGTCTAACCGTCCGCTCAAGTCACTCTCTGACTCACTGAAGGGTAAGGCAGGACGTTTCCGTCAGAACCTCCTCGGTAAGCGTGTCGATTACTCTGCACGTTCAGTTATCGTCGTAGGTCCAGAGCTCAACATGGGTGAGTGTGGTCTGCCAAAGCTCATGGCAGCCGAACTTTACAAGCCATTCATCATTCGTAAGCTCATAGAGCGCGGTATCGTAAAGACCGTCAAGAGCGCAAAGCGTATCGTTGACCGTCGCGAGCCAATCATCTATGACATCCTTGAGAACGTGATGAAGGGTCATCCAGTGCTTCTCAACCGTGCACCAACACTTCACCGTCTCGGTATCCAGGCATTCCAGCCAAAGCTCATCGAGGGTAAGGCTATCCAGCTTCACCCACTGGCATGTACTGCGTTCAACGCCGACTTCGACGGTGACCAGATGGCCGTTCACCTCCCACTCTCTAACGAGGCTATCCTTGAGGCTCAGCTCCTGATGCTGCAGAGCCACAACATCCTTAACCCAGCCAACGGCGCACCTATCACCGTGCCTTCACAGGATATGGTGCTTGGTCTTTACTACATCACCAAGCTGCGTCCGGGAGCAAAGGGTGAAGGCCTCACATTCTATGGTCCTGAAGAGGCTATTATAGCATACAATGAGAAGAAGTGTGACCTCCACGCACCTGTAAAGGTTATGGTTGACGACGTAGTTGACGGCGAGAAGGTACGCCACATGATAGAGACCTCTGTAGGTCGTGTCATCGTAAACGGTCTCGTACCAGACGAGATGGGCTTCGTCAACACCATCATCTCAAAGAAGTCACTGCGCGACATCATCCAGAACGTCATCAACCTTGTAGGTTTTGCACGTGCATGTGAGTTCCTCGACGGTATTAAGAACCTTGGTTACCGCATGGCATACCTTGCAGGTCTGTCATTCAACCTTGACGATATCATCATTCCACCAGAGAAGGAAGAGCTCATCAAGAAGGGTAACGAAGAGGTACGCCAGATTACAGACAACTATAACATGGGATTCATCACCGATACCGAGCGTTACAACCAGGTTATCGATACATGGACCCACGTAAACAACGACATAGGTAACATCCTGCTTAAGGAAATGACCGAGGCAGACCAGGGCTTCAACGCCGTATTCATGATGCTTGACTCTGGTGCCCGTGGTTCTAAGGATCAGATTAAGCAGCTCTCTGGTATCCGTGGTCTGATGTCAAAGCCACAGAAGGCTGGTGCTGATGACCGTCCAACCATTGAGAACCCAATTCTGTCTAACTTCAAGGAAGGTATGTCAGTGCTTGAGTACTTCATTGCATCTCACGGTGCACGTAAGGGTCTTGCCGACACCGCCATGAAGACTGCCGATGCAGGTTACCTCACACGTCGTCTTGTTGACGTATCACACGATGTCATCATCAATGAGGATGACTGCGGTACACTGCGCGGACTCGTATGTACAGCCCTCAAGAACGGCGACGATGTCATCTCAAGCCTCTACGACCGTATCCTTGGTCGTGTGAGCGTTCACGACATCGTAAACCCACATACCAATCAGCTCATCTGTCCTGCAGGCGAGGAAATCAACGAGGCTCGTGCCAAGGCCATCGAAGACTGCGGCATAGAGACCGTAGAGATACGTTCAGTGCTCACCTGTGAGTCAAAGCAGGGTGTATGTAAGAAGTGCTACGGCCGTAACCTCGCTACCCAGCGCATGGTACAGAAGGGTGAGGCTGTCGGCGTCATTGCCGCACAGGCTATCGGTGAGCCAGGTACACAGCTTACTCTGCGTACATTCCACGCCGGTGGTATTGCCGGTGGTGCTGCTGCTAACGCAACCGTTACATGTAAGACAGAAGAGGCTAGGGTAGAGTTCGATGAGCTCCGCACCGTACCATTCGTTGACGAGTCAGAAGGCGGAAAGGTAGAGTGTGAGATGGTTGTCAGCCGACTCACCGAGTGTCGTTTCGTAGATCCTAACACAGGCATCGTGCTCTCTAACGTACCAGTGCCTTACGGTTCTTCACTCTACTTCAAGACTGGCGACACAGTCAAGAAGGGCGACGTCATTGCAAAGTGGGACCCATTCAACGCTGTCATCGTATCAGAGTTCAAGGGTAAGGTTAAGCTCAACGACTTCGTCGAGGGCGTTACATATAAGGCTGAGACTGACGAATCTACTGGTATTGCCGAGAAGATTCTCATCGAGTCAAAGGACCGTTCAATGATTCCTACCTGCGACATTCTCGACGAGAACGGACAGGTAATAGGTACATACAACCTCCCTGTAGAGGGTCACGTGAACGTGGAAGACGGACAGATGGTAGCTACAGGTGCTACACTTGTCAAGATACCACGTACCGTAAGCCGTGCAGGTGATATCACCGGTGGTCTGCCACGTGTAACAGAGCTCTTCGAGGCTCGTAACCCATCCAACCCAGCAGTCGTATCAGAAATCGACGGTGAGGTTACCATGGGTGCACTCAAGCGTGCAAACCGCGAGGTTATCATCACCTCAAAGACAGGCGAGCAGCGCAAGTATCTCGTACCATTGTCAAAGCAGCTCCTCGTTCAGGACCGCGATGCCGTTCGCGCCGGAACACCGCTTTCTGCAGGTTCTATCACACCTCAGGACATCCTTGCCATCAAGGGTCTCACTGCCGTTCAGGAGTACATCGTCAACGAGGTACAGGACGTATATCGTCTGCAGGGTGTGAAGATCAACGACAAGCACTTTGAGATTATCGTTCGTCAGATGATGCGTAAGGTACAGATCAACGAGCCTGGTGACACCACATTCCTTGAGTCAGATATCGTAGATAAGCTCGACTTCGCAGAGGAGAACGACCGTATCTGGGGTAAGAAGGTTGTCATCGACGCAGGCGACTCAGAGAACCTGCACAAGGGACAGATCGTTACTGCACGCAAGCTGCGCGACGAGAATGCATACCTCAAGCGTCATGATATGAAGACCGTACAGGTGCGCGACGCAGTTCCTGCTACATCTACACAGATTCTGCAGGGTATCACACGTGCCGCTCTCCATACCAAGAGCTTCATGTCTGCCGCATCATTCCAGGAGACCACCAAGGTGCTCAACGAGGCAGCTATCCGTCGCAAGAGCGACTACCTGCAGGGCATGAAGGAGAACGTAATCTGCGGTCACCTCATACCAGCCGGTACCGGTCTGCGTGAGTTCGAGAAGATTATCGTAGGTTCACGCGAGGACATGGATCGTCGCTCTATGAGCCGTCAGAATGTCTTCGAGTATCGTAGCTAATTATTATCTGAATATATTAAAAGGAGCACTTCGCAGTAATGCGGAGTGCTCCTTTTTTTGTATCTATGTTTTGTATCAACATTTAGTTTGGATACCATGCATCAGATCTCTCAAACAATGTGGGCAAAGGCATCAGCCTGCCAAGTTCTCCTGTATAATCTTCAATAAGGCATCAGATGCTTGCTTCTCCAACTTAAAGTCAGGCTGCCATCTTTCAGTGAGGGCTCTATTAAGAAAACCGAGTTCATCGGTATTGACCTTCACAGGCCCTTTAACTACTGTCAGCACGTATGAAGTGCAGTCGTCCACCATGTGCAGCTCCTCCTCGTCATCCACGTAAGGAGCACAGCCGTCACCAGTGGCAATGACCATCATGAGGTACAATGTCGTTTTCTGTTCCGCTTTATGTATGAATACCACCTTGTCACCCTTGTCAGGCAAATCAGGCTCCCAAGGCGGACAACCTCCCCAACGGTAGTGAGAATAACCTTTTTCCCAAATACAATAAATCTGAAATGTGCAAATAATTATTCCGGAAACTTATAATAAGATTCATGCGGGATTGTTTTGGGTTTTCGCAAGTAACTGAAACATAGATAGAAACACGATACTTCCAAAATTGAACGGTACAAAAAAGTGCAATGGCGAAAAATGAGAAATTCAACTGACAATAGGAGGTCGTTTTAAGGCTTTGTCGATAGCTCGAAAATCGACACTAAAACTAGGATTCTTGTACCACCGTTGTACCTCGGTTGCGCTAAGTAACTGTGTGACAGGGTCGGTTAATAATTCAAGACAAAAACGAAAAAGAGAAATAGGATGATCAAACATCCCAACGTTTTTGTCTTCAAACGGTGTCGTAAAGTGCGTATGGGGTCAAATAGATAAGGAAAATGAAGGTGAACGTGACGTTATGATGCAAAAATGAGGTAAAAATTGCCTTCTTGACGTTATTTAAGATGGCGAATTGTCGCTATTTGCAGGAAAAATTGTAACTTTGCAAGCAAAAGTTTGTAAAACAGCAGACAAAATGGCAAAGATAACAGTACAGAATACGCAGATAACGGTCATTAAGCAGAACGAAGATGACTACATCAGCTTGACAGACATGTTGAAGGCTAAGGATGGTGATTTTTTCTTCTCCAATTGGCTACGCAATCGCAACACCATAGAGTTCCTTGGAATATGGGAGCGGCTGATGAATCCGAATTTTAATTGTGCCGAATTCGACATAATTAAATCTCAGGCCGGACTGAACCGTTTCCGTCTCAGTGCAAAAGAATGGACGGAGAAAACCAATGCCATAGGAATCATCTCGAAGGCTGGACGTTATGGCGGCACATATGCCCACAAAGACATTGCCTTTGAGTTCGCCATGTGGATTAGCCCTGAGTTCAAGGTCTATCTGATACGGGAGTTCCAACGTCTGAAAGACGAGGAGCAGAAGCAACTTGGATGGACGGCAAAACGTGAGCTGTCGAAGATTAACTATCGCATTCATACGGATGCCATCAAGCAAAACCTAATCCCAGAAGAGGTGACGGCAGCACAGGCCAGCATCATCTACGCAGAAGAGGCAGACGTGCTCAATGTGGCCATGTTTGGACAGACGGCCAAGCAATGGCATGAAGCCCATCCTGAGTTGAAAGGGAATATCCGTGACTATGCTTCCATCAATGAACTCATTTGCTTGGCAAATATGGAGAACATCAATGCCGTTCTCATAGACGAGGGTGTACCACAGGGCGACCGCCTTGTGCGCCTCAATCAGATTGCCATCAATCAGATGCGTGTGTTAGAGAACGATGATAATAGAAACCTGTTAAAATGACATGAGTGGATAGAACATAACATAGAACGAGATCGAAATCGGGGCATTGGCCAGCAAACAAAACAGGCTAATGCCCCGTTTCTATGATAATTTGAAAAAAGTTTCAATATTTTGTAGTTATTTGCCACCTTCGTGCGATTTCTTATCAGAACGAGTCAATTAAACAAGGAATCAATGAAAGACTTAGAAAGTGAATTTGAACGAATGGTCAGGGAGAACCGCAGCACAATTTACACCGTCTGCTACATGTTCTCCAACGACCAAGACGAGGTGGCCGACCTGTTCCAAGAGGTGCTCATCAACCTGTGGAAGAGCTTGCCCTCGTTTGAGGAGCGCGGCGATGTGCGCTCTTGGATTTACCGCGTCAGCCTGAACGTCTGCATCTCGCTCGACCGTAAGAAACGACGAAACAAGACGGTGCCGCTGACAATGGACATCGACCCCTACGAGGAGGCGGAAACCAACCAGAACTCGCGCCAAATGGAAATGCTGCGCCAGCGCATCGCACGGCTTGGGCAGTTCGACCGCGCCATCATCCTGCTCTGGCTGGAGAACATGACCTACGAGGAGATTGCCACCGTCATGGGCATCACGGTGAAGAACGTTAGCGTGCGCCTCTACCGCATCAAGGAGGAACTAAAGAATATGTCAAACCAATAAAACTACAAAACATTATGGAAAATCAGAATAATAACCTGCAAGAATTGGAGCAACTGCGCAATCAGGTCGCAGAGTTTAAGAACCGTTTGGAGCAGCAGGAGATAGTCAGCCGTCAGATGCTGGAAGAAGCGATGAAGGGCCATGTGGCGTGGATTAAGCAAATGAGTGTCTGGGGCGGCGTCGTTGACTTGGCATTGGTGCCATTAATCGTTTATCTCTTAAAAAGCATAGTCGGTGTTTCGTGGCTGCCAATCATTGCCGTATGTATAGTCATGGTTTTCGAGGCATTCTTCAATTTCTGGAATGTCAGTACCATCCGTGACAAGTATCTGGCAGCTAACGATGTAATCAACACACAGCAAAGACTGAGGACTTACAAACGCAGAGAGAAGCTTTACACTTTCTTTGCGATTCCTTTTCTTCTTCTCTGGTTTATCTGGTTTTTGCTTGAAGTTCACTACGGCACAAACATCCCATCCAGTAGGCTTGTGATTTCAATTGTGTTGTTCATCATAATTGCACCTATACTTTTCTATGTCTATAATCGCGAAATGCGCTCGCTGAACAAAGCCATCAAGGACATCGACGAGTTCGTCAACGGCAAGTAGAGCAAAATGCATCAATGTCTTGCGGGCAGATCAATAGAAATTAGTATGATTGTACCAAAGAAATCTATTGGATTTATCGTCCTATTGTTTATGCCGTGTTTTGCTGTTGGTCAAAACATCGTGGATAGTACAGCATTCAGACAAGATAGCATAGACATTAGAACTGACTCGTTACGTCAGCGGAATGCTATGCACAACTGTGATACAATTAGAAAAGACAGTTTTCCAAAGCAGCACAGACTATTTTTTGTCCGCAAAGAGCAAGGACTGACACGAGATATAAGTCCTAATGCTGTAAAAATGCAGAAGTTCGATCCAAATAAGAAGAAGTTTACCGATTTGCGAATAATGGAAACTATCGGTTCGCACATTAGAAGATAAGTAAATTCCAATTAATCGGACTGCTATCATATGGCATCTGCCTATCTAGTTCCTGGGAGCGGTTCGTCTTGTTCCAGATGTCAAGGTCGAGGCGGTTGCTGCGCTCTGCTTTCGTGCTGTTGGCACTTGTCAGATAGTCGTGTTTCTTCCATAAGTCTGCCACTTCCGTTTTTGCCGCTTCGACCTCTTCCTCCACTTCTTCCTTCTCGGCGGCGGCATTTACGGAGTGTAAGTATGGCATTTACACAGCGTAAGTATGGCATTTACATAACGTAAGTATGGCATTTACACAGCGTAAGTATGGCATTTACACAACGTAAGTATGGCATTTACACAACGTAAGTATGGCATTTACACAACGTAAGTATGGCATTTACGAAATGTAAATGCCATACTTACGAATGGGGTCTTAGCCATGTGTGATAGCGCTTCAATATACTGGCAAAAGACCGAGAGCACACTGAGTATTAGTTTAGCGGACAGTGACAATCCCAAATCACCATCCAATCGAGGGTAGCTATTAGTTGGTGATGCCGGCCATGATATTTGTGATGGCTACAATGTCACCGATGCCCACCTGATTGTCCTCGTTTACGTCGGCACGCTTCATCATGGTCTCATCAGTAGAAATGCCAGCCATGATGTTGGTGACAGCAACAATGTCGCCGATGCCCACTTGTCCGTCGGCATTCACGTCGCCCTTCAGCCATCCTCCTTCATAGCTCAGTATAACAGGATCACTTGGTGTACCTATGTTTGCCGATGTCGAGAAGATGACCGTGCGGCTGGGCGTGAGATCGAAAGACTTACCAAGGTTGTAGTCATAGAGTCGGAATGTGACCGCCTGTACCGACTGCTCATTACTATAAATGCGCAGAAGGCCATAGCCATCATCCACAAAATCAGCATAGCCGACACAGTCGTCGCCATTGAAAGCCGCCACAGCCATGTCGTCGTAGTCGGTTCGGGGCGTACCATTCTGACTGATGGCGACATAGGCCGTCATGTCGTACTGATAGTCGTAAGCATTGAAGCGCCAGGGCAGCCACCGCGTGATGAAAGCATCGGCAAGCACCGTTGTGCTGCCTTTCACATTCATGGTATGTGCCTCATCACCCATTGCCGTGATGCTGACACTGCCACCGGTCTGCACCAGGTCGGCATCTATGCTCATGCCCATACACTTGACCGTGTCGTTCGTTGCCGTATCGATATAGACCTTGCCCAAAGCCGTGATGTGCACTACGCCGCCACTCATGTTGGCAAAGCCTCCATTGAAGACCTTCGCCGTCTTATCGCCAGCGTCCTCGCATTTTGCCTTGATGCCCTTCGCACCATCGCCCATGGCGAGAATGTCGGTCTGTCCGCCACTGATGTCGACGAGATAGTTGGCCCGAATGCCCTTTGCATCCTTTCCCCACACAACGATGTTCTGCGTACCGCCACTGATGCTGACGATGCTGTCGGCCTTAAGGGCCGTTGCACTATCAGGCACATTGATGCTCAGTGTACCGCCTTCGATGCTAATGCGACCATAGTCACCACAATCGATGCCATCGCCATTGACATTGGTGATATTCACGTTGCCCCCCTTCATCTGGAAGAAGTTGTGACTGGCGCTCTGCTCATCCTTTCCACAGTGCAGGCCGTCCTTCACGGCACCCAGCACGTTGATGAATCCCAGCGAGGGTTTCAGCTGCATCTCTTCTGAGGCACTGATGGCGTGCGACGTCAGTCCCTTCACGTTGAGCGTGCCACCACCCTTGAACTCCGGGTGTCCCTTGAAATACATGGCAGCCTTCTGCTTGCCCCCCGATGCATCGCTGACGGTGTTGACCGTACCTGCAGCCAGCTCTACGTCGATGTTCTTACCCGTCAGCACCTCGATGGCGGCACCGCCATGGGCATTGGTGAGCGTCAGTCCATCGAGCAACAGCTGCAACTTGTAATTGCCGGTGATGCTAAAAGATCCATCGTCTGACGAGCCCGTCAGGCGGTAAGTAATCTCCTTGTCGGCAACGGATGAGAACAGCACGACGTTGGCACTTGTGCCACTCAGTGTAAACACACCGGTCACGCTGTCGGGCACCTCGACAGTAGCAGTCGAACCGTCGTAGGTAACCGTCACAACACCCTGGGCGTGGGAAGACAGGGAGATGAAAAATGAAAGATTAAAGATTAAAGATGAAAGATGGAAGATGGAAGATTTCATTGTGATAAGGGATTAAGGAATTTGAACCTTACGATGGGAGCCGTCGGCATAGCGCACGATGTAGGTGCCCGACGGTAACGATGCAGCGCGGTTGGCGATGAGGACGCCACTCAAACTATAGTAGCCCACGGGTGAAGACGAGAGCTGTAAGACGGAAGATGAGAGCGAGGTGACATCTTGGCCTGTTGGCTCGCCGATGGTGAGCAGGCGGGGCTGCGTCAGCGAGCCCTCGACGGAAGGCGTAAAGCTGTCGGTCTCACTGACGGTGTAGACCATGCCGTCGACGTTGTCGACAGCACGATAGCTTATGGGCTCGCCACCATTGCCATAAAGCGTCACGAACGCATGGTTGCCAACCCACGTGGCAGCACCTCGCAGTTGGTTGTCGCTATAAGCCAGGAGAGAGAAGCGCTCGTCGCCGACGGGGTCACCGTCGAGCAGCAACTCAGCAATGACACCCATCACGTTGGGGTAATCGTACTTGGAGTTGAGGAGATGAGGAGTTGAGGAGTTGTGGAGGTGAGGAGTTG